>Ga0222716_10002093_pt1 | contig 16281 bp, 16 predicted proteins | sample C33_13DmetaG_FD_165044 | JGI IMG/M metagenome (GOLD analysis project Ga0222716, IMG submission 165044) | Estuarine water microbial communities from San Francisco Bay, California, United States - C33_13D | ecosystem: Environmental > Aquatic > Marine > Unclassified | place: USA: California... | reverse complement strand
ACGTGGAGAGGAATACGTCCTGTTCACTTGTCAGTTTTATGTTTCTTCTTTTCATGTTTTTCTTTCTTTTCTTTCTTTTCTTTCTTTTCTTTCTTTCCTTCTACTTCGGTACGCTCTCCATTAGACTGGTGTGAAACAGCTCCTTTACTTTTATCTAGCTTGCCAGGTTGCGCTGTCAGCTTTTTGGACTGTGCAACTGGTCCAAGACCCCACCGGCGTGGGTATGTGTCTCGCTCCATGACGACGCGCTTCACTTTTGCAACAGTCCCGTGATCACAAGTGGCAATCACTGCGGTACTCATCTGCGATATCCCAATCGCAATCGCTTCACCTTTAGTTGTCATCAAAACACACTCGTCTCCAACTTCAATACCAGAGTCATAACGAAGTACACCAGGAATCATAAGTTTTGCTCCATAACAGACGGCATTGACAGCTGAATCTTTGACAACGATCCTCTTGTAATTCGTCAATAAGATCTCAAGAGGTAAGACTACACGACGAAGATAATCCTCCTGTTTGAAATTATCATACACCCACATAGCGTCTAGGACGTCATGCATCGTAGCCAAATTGTTGCTCTCACCACAAATCCCAGAGCGTACTCGTCTCAATTCCTGCATATGTCCTCCAACACCCAAGAGTAATCCTAAATGGACACAAAGGGTGCGTATGTAAGTACCAGCTTCGCATGATACCCAAAATACAGCCAACTTTCGATCATCGTCATATTCATACAGCTTACTAGAGTAAATTGTACGAATTCTGAGCTGGCGTTTCACAGCAGATATGAGAGGAGGTCTTTGGAATAGCGCGCCTGTCAGCGTTTCTAAGGCGCGCTCCACTGCTTTCTGTCCACCATCTATAGAACCATGCAGACGACAGACGCAGACATACTCTTTTCCAGCACCCTGTTGAGCTTTGACAAGTCGGGTAGCGCGATCAATGCACACGATGAGAGAGCCCGTAACTTTCGGATCGAGGGTGCCGCTATGACCCGTTTTTTCAACACGTAGGATTCGCTTCAACCAAGCCACAACTTCATGGGAAGATGGATTCGCAGGCTTGTCCAAGTTTATGACACCATATCGTAGATATTCGCTGAGTGGGCGACTGAGAGGTGAGCAGCCATTGGGAATCGGGGTGTAGTGACTTGTTCTCACCTTACGGCAAATAATTTAGTCTGATGATAATCAATACGTAGAAAGTCGCTTACCATCATCTTGTCATAATTCTTCAAAAGTAAAGGCCACTTTGAAGCATCAAGTGGTGGTGTAACCCCGTCGGATTTGAGAACGTGCTCGCCCATCCTCAAAGCTCGTGACGCGCTGAGTGCACGTGGTTCGAAGATGGAAAGGCGCGAATACTTGACCGTTCCGCCGGAGAAGAGTTCGAAGTCGTTCGTCCGCGGATCAAAGTATACTCGTTCCTCTGATCAGCGATCCCGCGAGCACACGTGTGCTGCGCCGCCGCAACTAGAATCCCTTGAACACAATTCGTTACCGGCTCGATCTCAACGCCGGAATGGTCTCGAGATAGACATATGGTGTAAGATATACATTATATGATATAAAAAAGTGTTTTATGCTTTATATGTAAGACATAAACACATATACTAGAGTATATATACTAGTATATAGTATATGTATAGTTGATAGAGTCAAATCTTTTCTTTATACGCTATACGATATCATATACAGCACTACCCAGTGTTTTGGGACGGTGAAGCAAAAAAACCTACACGTTGCGCAACCACAGCGCGTCGCACTCTGCGTCTCAACTGAGCCATGCGAAGAACCATCGGCAGATGCGCTGGTAACATCGGGCAATTAATTTTGCGAAATCCTGCGTCTACACCGGGGAGTAACCTACTATCTGTAGGAGCAACGAGCGCTTCTCGTGTTTCTCTCTCGACGCCGTTGTCTCGCGCACTTGCAACAAGCCCCTCTGCGGGTTCGGTTACACAAGTCATCGGTGCCGTGGTGGATGTGCGCTTCGATGGGGAATTACCTCCTATTTTGAGCGCTCTCGAAGTTCAGGGTCATGAAATTAGACTCGTTCTCGAAGTTGCGCAACACCTGGGGGAAAATACCGTTCGCACGATCGCGATGGACACGACCGAAGGGCTCGTGCGTGGGCAACCAGTTCTTAATATGGGTTCTCCGATTCAGGTAAGGCGTGATACGAGCATCGTTTTCTCTCCTCCTCTCTGACGTGCGTGCTCTCTTCTGTTCGCGGCACTCAGATTCCGGTTGGCCGTTCTACTCTCGGTCGAATCATGAACGTGATCGGGGAACCAATCGATGAATGTGGGCCGATAGGTAAGTTTCCGAGCGCGCGCCGACGATTACGTGTGGCAAGTGTTGGAGTTATTTACGATCAAATTGTACCGAAATCTCGGAATGAACTTGTACTTACTCTTCCACGCAGTGTCTGAGTCTTCGCTGGCGATCCATCGTGAAGCTCCTCCTTTCGTTGACCAGAGCACAGAAATGGAAATGCTTGTTACTGGGATCAAGGTAAAGTGTTATTGTTCGGACGATTGTTGCCGTGAAACTAATCGAAATTTAGGTGGTCGATCTTCTTGCTCCGTATCAGAAAGGAGGAAAAATTGGACTTTTTGGTGGTGCTGGAGTGGGCAAAACCGTTTTCATCATGGAGCTGATCAATAATATCGCGAAGGGGCACGGTGCGTTCAAACACATTTCTCACCTCGATCACTCAATAACATAATTATGTAGGCGGTTTTTCCGTGTTTGCGGGCGTCGGTGAAAGAACCCGAGAAGGGAACGATCTGTATCACGAAATGATTGAAGGAGGAGTTATCAAACTCGGCGACCAAGCGAAAGATTCCAAGTGCACGTTAGTGTACGGACAAATGAACGAACCTCCCGGAGCAAGAGCAAGGGTTGGCTTGACTGGTTTGACTGTGGCTGAGTATTTCCGCGACTTTGAGGGCCAAGATGTGCTCTTCTTCGTTGACAATATTTTCCGCTTCACACAAGCCAACTCTGAAGTATCTGCCTTGCTTGGACGGATTCCATCCGCTGTGGGCTACCAGCCAACTCTTGCAACCGACTTGGGTGGTCTCCAGGAGCGTATTACCACGACGAAAAAGGGCTCCATCACATCCGTTCAAGCAATTTACGTCCCAGCAGACGATCTTACTGACCCTGCGCCTGCAACCACGTTCGCACATCTTGACGCTACAACTGTGCTATCGCGATCTATCGCGGAAATCGGCATCTATCCCGCTGTTGATCCCCTCGACTCCACGTCGAGAATGCTGTCTCCACTGACTCTCGGTGACGAGCACTATGCTACGGCTCGGGGGGTGCAGAAAATCTTGCAAGATTACAAAAATCTCCAGGATATTATCGCTATTCTGGGCATGGACGAGTTATCTGAAGATGATAAACTTACCGTGTCGAGAGCACGAAAAGTTCAGCGTTTCTTGTCACAGCCCTTTCATGTTGCTGAGGTGTTCACAGGAAGTCCGGGCAAATACGTCGATCTGAAAGATACTATCTCCGGATTCAAGGGTTTAATCGGTGGCAACTACGACGATCTTCCGGAAATGGCGTTCTACATGGTAGGAGACATGAACGAGGCGGTCGCTAAGGCGGATGAACTCGCTAAGCAAGTAGCTTAGTTCACCCCCTTGATGCGACCTGATGCACTGATGAAGCCAGCCTGGCTGCCCAAGTTTCTCATATTGTAATCGTTAAGAACTGAAAACAATCATCATCTTGTCAAGGCGGAGAAGCGACAATTCTAATTTCTCTACTGACGTTCGTGGTCCCCTCTTGGCACTCGAGAGTGTTTCGCTCTGGTCTCGAGGGTTGACACAAGCGTGGAAAACACTTGCGCATGACGACGCATTCTCTCTACGAAGCTCCTCATGGAGTCTACATTCTAAATTATGATAGGCGGCCTGTAACTCAAGTTGTATTCTCACAATAACGGAAGGGAGATGAACTTTCCAAAGATAATTTGTTCGTGATGGAGCATGATCAGTTGTGCGTGCAACTTCCTGCAGCCGAACGTACTCGTGTTTCAAGAGTTTACCTAATATTTCCCGACAATCTTTTAGAGGAATCATGGCCAGTTCAGATATTTGTTTTTGTTCCAACTGAGGGGTTTTGAGAAGAAGACGAAATAGACGACATGCGGTCTCTCCAAATCGCTGCTTGATAATTGTGTACACCATCTGATAATGAGACGTGTTCGTCACAAGTTCTGTATTCACATGAAGTCCTTCTGAAGCTTGGTCTCCGGGAGCACTTGCAAGATATGAACGCATCTTCAGTGACTCCAACGATTGAAAAACTTCTGCATGAGATAAACCGTCGGTCTCTACGAAGTGCGTGGACAAACTTGATGCGAGAACGCTTGTGTTAGACCCACGTGAAGCCCTCTCATGTCTATGTACATATTGGAGAATTCTTGCGTCATTATCACGAAGGGTCCTGGTAACTAGTTTCACACATTCAAGTTCACACACACTCCTATTCATATTCTGAAAGTCAACTGTCCAAAGAGTCTTTTCAAGACACTCTGGAAAAGAAACGTGCAACCGCGGTTCCGCGTTCACGTGGTTGGATGGTTTTTGAGATGTATCTGCCACCGAAATAAAGTCTGAATGGTACAGGCGCTCAAGAACTCCTCCTACTGCTTGAGTTTCTTGGATATTCTTCTGGTTTCTATACAGCAATCGTTCAATCTCAGCAACTGTGAGGTAGCCGTGCGTGAAAAAACAAAACATGATTTGCTCGGCTACCTTCCCGTGTAATAACCTCACGTGCTCCAAATAAAGTGGAACCCTCCTGCGACGTGAGTTGCTCTGCGGTTCAAGTTTGTACGTTTGAGCCGCCGACGTTCTCCATGAGGTCTTTGACGAGCATTTCCTTACACAACCCTGTCGCGCAAGCATATACAGCACCTGAGAACACCGCTCCAAAGAAAGTTTTGTGGCACTGCACAACTGACGGAGCGTTTTCTCTCGATCTGGACCAAGAGCTTGGTAGACAAGCGAAGTTTCCTTCGTGTAGGTACTTTCTTTTAGATTGAGCCTCCTCATTGACATCGTCTTGTCCGCGCAGTGCGACGACGCAGCGGGCGGCGCTCGATTGTGGGCCCTCATTCTTTTAGTTTGTGCCAGGATATCGAATATTGTGTATACTAGCTTTTCTGAAAACTCTATCAACATCGAATTTCTCCTCGTGAAAATCGCCGAACCCCGCGCATCGCGCCGCTCGCGAATGCCGATATGAGTTGTTTTCATACACTATACGCAAAATCACGGCATATTTCGCGGTTTCATATATATACTATAACCTCCGTCCGGGAAATGACGGGGCGGTTCAATTGGTTTTAAGCATTGCTTGCGTTCACTGCTTCACAAGTGGGTTTTGTTAAGACGTCCAAATAACGACCCGCGGCGCGTCTTCGACGTCTACGTATGGAAGATTCTCACGCGAACGAAGAAAATGAGATGGCCCGAGAGCAGGAAAGATTTCTTCCTATAGCCAATATTACCAGAATCATGAAGAAAGCGTTGCCAGCGAATGCCAAGGTGGCGAAAGATGCTAAGGAAACAGTTCAGGAGTGTGTCTCTGAATTCATCAGTTTTATTACAAGCGAGTAAGTTTTTCGAGGTCCCCGAGGAGCGCATTGCTCTACCATACTACATATCTCACAACATTACCACAGTGCGAGCGATAAGTGTCAACGTGAGAAACGGAAAACCATAAATGGAGACGATCTCTTGTGGGCTATGAGCACTCTTGGCTTCGAAGACTACATCGGACCACTGAAACTATTCTTGAGAAAATATCGCGAGGTACGAATTCTAGTTCTCTCAATCTAAGCGTTCTAAAGTGTAGTAGTGTGAGGGAGAACGATTACGGCAGTAGGTCCTTGTAGTTTATTTGTAAGTTTCCTCAACAGCTATCTACTCGCGAAATACTTTCGTTGCCAGTGCAGCTTGAAATGCTGCTGTGATTGCTTCCTTTCCAGACCGCGCGGTAACATCGGCGATGACATTATGCGTAGCATCTAAGATAAACTCAACTTTGATGAGAATTTTCTCATCCCAGTTCACAGCTGCGGCGAGCATGTAACTACGCCCCCGGCCACTGCCACCGCTTCCGTCAAACATGTGACAGACAGAAAGTCGTGTCACAGATACGAAAGAGCGTAGAATGTCATCCAGCGAGCTATGTTGTCCCATATCAATTCGCTCGGTGATTTCTGTGCTTATGGGTAACGAATCCCAGTCGTCTAGTGCATTATTCAACTTCAAAGGCGAAACAAAGTCGAAAAATGTAACTTCCACGTCTTCCAGAAGATAATCATCTTCGTAACCAACATCGTCAGGTTCACCGGACAGGGGATCGATTTCTTTCGATGTGAAGTGCAACGAACATGTGAATCGGGAACTGAAAGCTATGTCAATCGTTCGAGTGAAACAGACATAGGTGAATGCCCTCGCATCTACGCGAAGTAGTGGCAATACAACAGTAAACTGTTCGTCGAACTCGCTCACGAGATTACTGATAACATCCATGTTCACTGTGACATTCTCCAGAATCTGTTCTTCGATCGTGTTGACGACCGCAAACTGAAAAATTACATGGTCCTTCGTAACATGCTTCACGCAAGTTACCTTATATTCTGTCTCACATTCAGTCAGAGGTATGATGGTTGAACTCAAGACTTCTCCATCGCTGAAGTCAAAATCTGCGAACTCTTTTTCCGCTCTTAGTACAGATATAAATTGTAGCTCATCCTCTGTTTGATCGAATTCCGGTTCTCTTAACTGTCCTACTTGACTCGTTGTAGCTTGTGAAAGCACTCTTACGTCCTGCAACTGAAATGAACTTTTCATCTCTGACTCCAAATAGATCCCAAGGGCACTTTCAACAACTTGGACAGAACTGAGATCTGGGATGGAAGATATGCCTTCAATTTTCAACCAGTGCCGGAACAGGGTTGCACGATCTCTAACTTCATCATCTGAGTCATGAACACAACGAAGTAAGAGAACAGCAAGTTGATCACGCAGCGACGAGCAACGCATCCCAAAGTTGGTCAACGCAGACACTGCCGCTGCTCTTATGGCAGCATTTTCGAGGAAAAGTCTGTTGTAAATGTATCGGATGAATTTGCTTGGATCTTCCGTAGATGGACCATCTTCGCCGAGCACATGCAAGATATGAATAGACAATTGCGTGTACTCGCAATCTTCAATAAACTCGCTCAAGTGTATGAGACCAAGTTCCTTTACCTTCGCATTTGCATGAACAATGTGAAGGAGACAACCAACTATAGCGCGCTTATATTCGAAGCCACCCTCTTCTCGCAAAGAAGATGAGAGGAAGATAATCATTGCGCGGTGTTTTGATGGATATTTTGTACACAATGACTTGATAGCATCAATGATCGTAAGCTTGTACTCATCCTAAAATTTTACTCATAATAAGGATAGAAAAGTAAAGTATTTTGTACAGACGCACCTGCAGTCCGGCAAAGAGCGAAGATATTTGCTGTATAAGTCGGTCGACCGAGCTTTCGCCCCCAGTGCGTAGCAAGGTTGTGACGGCTAGTGTTGAGATAGCTCGATTAGAGTCAGCTACCAAGCTTTCAAGTTCAACATTGCACACAGCCACTGTGGCTGGGTCATGAATTGCTATCGAATTCAAAGCCCTTACAGCGCCAAATCTCAAAATTGGTTTGGGTGACGAAAGAAGAAGTTGCAACACCATCATAGATGAATGCAAAAGCCTCGAATCCACATCTGGTAATGTAGCGATACTCCTGCAAGTCAACTCATTTCAGTGTGTGTTGCTGTAGGAATCGTCTGTACTTACTTTGCGGCTTCGAAAACTACCATTTCAGATTTGTTTCGAAGACAGCTTTCAAGAAACCCATGGTATATGTCCGTATCAGCTCCATTACCATCTTGTAGCATCTACATGAGAGTGAGTGATAATATGAAGACATTGGCAACTGTATGCACCTCTGAAATGTATCTGATTACTGAGCAGGATGCGAGTGGGGATCGGATATTGCTGCGGATACACTGCAAAACCAGTTTGCTTACCGCCAACTTATCATTCTGTTTGATTTGGTGTAACAGTGTGATGGCGTGAAATTGTACAATTGGATCGTCAGAATTCGCAGCCTCCTGCACTTCACTACTCCAACGCCTGACTATTTCAGGGTTCATCTGTATCGATTTTAAGCGCTTTCATCGAATGTAAGGAAAAACGTGTCGTACCTTCATCAAACGAAGACCCGACACCAGAGCTGATGATGAAACAATCGGACTTTTATCGACAACGGCTTGCTTCAGAAACCGCTCTATCTGACCAAGCAAGCCAGAATCCGTAATGCTACATAGGACTCGAATTGAGTTTGCTCTGTATAGATCGATTTTACTGTTCATATCTTTCATCAGCGACGAAGTAACTATTATGACCTAGATAGAGGACATCAGGTTCAAGTTCAGACTGCTAACAACAGCCGCTTACCTCATCTGAACTCGGGGAGATTTCTTTTATTATGAGGTATAATAGACGCCTCAGACTTCCATCTGTTGCGTGGAAGAGCTTGGTTACAGAGAAGAAAACTTCAGTTGCCTCGGTCTACGACGGATACAGCGGTCAGAAGGTATGACAGAAACGCTCCGGAATCGTACCGCCGTGAAATGCTCGCCTTGGTTGTATAAATAAAGCAACTTCGTGATCACCTAGTCCAGAAAGTCACGGATATCGCCGCAATGATCGAGTCAATATTACCTGCTGACACTTTCGCGTAGATAACTGTGTGTCGTTGAAACACCTGGCTTCCTGAAGAACAGCTCCTTTTTCGATCGCCCAAAATGGCGAGTGCTCGTCTTGTGTACGGAGTCAACGAGTCGATAGATCATCAGCGCCGACTACAATTTACCTTGCAGCGAGGAATCTTCATCTCGCTTCTTAAAACCCTGGCCATCTCTTTGCATGGACTCCATTTTAAACGTACGCGTTCAACTCGTTTGAAGAGCTTTTGATCCAGCCACCAATCTGTGGCGAAGAGTACGCCGACGTATAGTTCGATTGAGGGGCCAGACGATCGTCTCGATGCGTGGCTACACTATCGAAGAATGGTGTCGCGAGATGAACTCTGACGCTCTCGGAATACCGTTCCTAGCTCGGAACGTGACGAGGTTCGAACAAATGCAAGTCGGAATAAATAACTTCCACCGTACCGCCATACTTGTGCTTGTACAAGCACTAGTGCAGTTTTATTATCCAGTATCGTATATTAAGATTATAATCGTTTATCAATTATTTAACCGTGACAGGCAGAATCAGGTGTGAAAACTGGCAACGCACTAACACGTTCGTCCGCCGTCAGTACACGTGAACACGTAAAACGTCGATCCTAAATCCGATCGGTGAAGTGGGTGAACGTGACTCCACCGGTCTGAAGACTCGTGCATCTCACATGGATACATCGGGCATTTTTCATCGCGTGATGCAGGACGTACTTGCACGTTCCAAGGTATTTCGTCTTCTCCTTCTCCCGACGCCCGTACCTTAAAGATGGCGATAACAGAAAGAATTTGCAGCAGAACACTTGTCCGAAAATGTCTTGAACAAGCTCGCGACGGTATGACATGCAGCTACGGCCAAAGCCCAACTTGCTCAAAACATTTCTTTAGCTCTGGGAAGAGAAATTGCTTGGCGGCATAAAGCTTGACGTAGGAGTGAAACCAGAGGTAAAGCTGCTTTTGAGAATTAACGGATCATCAGTCATGTTGGTGTAGAGTGAAGAAAGTTCAGGTGGCGAAAAAGTATGTACCAGTGTCATATCCCCACGTTTTCCTCACTCATAGCTTCCAGAATAAACGAGCAAGAGAGACAGCAGGGAGTTCAAGTAACAAGATAACGAAGTTCACTCATGAAGCCACTCCGACGGTGCGAGGATGAGTACAGATCAATTATCAGACATTATAGCCCCCTAGCAGAGATCGCCAACTAGAACAAAAAGCACCGACGATGAACTGAGCTCAGACAGCGACGAACTTGCAGGTAAGTGCGAAAAGTCTCTAGCGACACCTACTTAACATTTGCATCAGAACTTCGAGAGATTGATAGTGCAAATATTCTTTTGGGGCAGTTCGAGAAAGTTTCGCGCACGAAGTCAAAGTGGAAATGCTTTTTAAAGGATGGCATCGTTACTGTCAACGGACGAGACTTAGTGTTCTCTCGCGCAGCTGGAGAGTTTTTATGGACATAGACGGATCAATCGTGAACTCCGAGTATGATTTACATTTTACATTAAAAGCTGTTGGACTCGCCTTCCCGTCTTGTAGTATTTTTTACACAGAAGAGTGTTTGGATAGCTATCAGAAGTCACTTCGCGTTTGTGTCTTCAATTTCAAACTCGAGCTCTCGGTGCATACGAGTTGGTGCCTTGCGTTTCTTCTTAATCTTTCATGTGTTGTTTAGATGAAAACAATAAGATAGTTCGTACAGTTACCTCATTAGTTCTTGTAACCATATGGTGATCGCTTAGCTCTTGTATATATTTCGCTGAAGAAAATTTATACGCCGAGTTGTAGGTTCCATTACTTAGACGCTCCTGATATCGACGAAACGCTTGACATAAGCTCGTGAAAAGCGGGCAGATACTCTTACCAATAATTCCTTCTCGATCGAGGTTTGTATTTTTGCTGCCTTTTCTGCCTACACGTGCACGGGTTAGATTAGGTGGCTGACATCAGCTTATTATGCCACCAAGACGTACCTTCGCTTCTTTTCTGACTTCTCGCTTCGCTTCACGGCGAGGCAATGTCACTATCTCAGGCCTAAAAAAGTGTGAGGCTACATGATATAGGAACGAATCACACGTGCCTAATGGTTTTATTCAGTCGCCGACAGCGGATGAGATACTGAACCAGTTTTGTCAAGCGTTGTTTGTTCTTATGAACAAGAAACTTTGGCCTAGTCAGCGAAGTTAAAATTTCATAGAACTTCATCCTTGACACACTCACCAGTGCTTCAGCGTACAAGTTATTTGCTCAAGTGCATCCGCATAATCTACGCTCAAGAGAACCCTTTCCCACAGTGAGGCCGGCTTGTGTGCACGCTCTGCAGTCTTCATTGCCAAATAAAGTTTTCCTTTCAACAATGTTACAAATATCAAAAGTATGCCGTTAACCCGCATTTTACCGTCTTCTTCTAGAACAGTGGCGTATTGGCTGTTTGCAAGAGGGCACGAACTTCGGTTGCATAAACCCGTAACATTGTACTCGTTTCGACAAAAATTGTCTTTTTCGCTCGTGCTCTTGTAGCTACAGTGCGCATGATTGATTATCTTCGGTCATTAGTCATGTTGATAAGAAACATGCTGAGCGTTATTTACCTGCCAGACGACTTCGTCACTTTGCATCGCCCAACAAAAGTGACAGCGGTTGTTGTACGTTTCAGTTGTGCGCGAGCAGTGCTATCAATTATGCCCACGCTTCCCAGAAATGAACGTAATTATGTGTCTCTCTATAGACCTAGAAAATGATTCAAGACTTCGCGATGGCGTGTGTCGCGGTGCGCGCGAAAGTACGCGACGCAGCCGCCACTGCCTGTTTTGCGGTGTTGTGTAAACCCTTGGCTACGGGTTTCATATATTAACGGAATTACTGGTAATTCCGTGCCACATAGTAGTACCATGTGGTACTGTACCACATCATGATATCATATCATATTTATAGATTGATCATCCCGTGCCGGATATGATAGTTGTATATGTGATATTATATTGAGGGTTAATAAAGTGTTCTGGCGAACGCGACTATCCGATATTTTTGTTCTGGCAAAAAATAGTTTTCTCGAGTGACCACACGTACTCGGGCTGATAGAGCGTGACTTGTCGGGTACTCCGCCACCGAGTGAAAGTGAAAGCGAGGATAAAAAGTGAGCATATTATAGCTTCGACGAGAAGTCCAGTCAAAAACAATGGATGTGGCTTAGAAAGTCTCGTAACATATAGTTGCAAGAAAGACGTTTCAGCTTCCAAGTTGTCGGGAAGAAACGAAAGAAACCGCCTAAAAACGCTGCATCACTTTGGAGTAGTTGTTGAAAAGAACGATGAATCGGTTTATGATATGGCGACCCCCGCATGACTTTACTGCGGCAATGGAATGTGTGATCAAAACAGATATGGGAGCATACGGAGAAGAGTGGACTGAAGACGAAAGTCGTAGGACGTACACGTTCCTCGTATGTTTGATCTTAATTTGGATCTTCCTCGTGTACCTTGACGAAACAGTACTGATTCGGCCTGACTTAACTTTTTGGAGTAAGCTTTTACTGCAAAATACATTACTCTGTCTGGTATTCATCATTTGTGGCTACTCAGTAATTTTCAAAGGTTTAGACGAAAGTTACAGTCGCAAGATTTCTCACGTGTTCGCATATGCGCTGCCAATATCTCTGCACTTTCTTTGGCCCCAGGATGCAACGAAACTTCCGGGGAGTTTGGAACTCACATGGGCGTGCTGGTTCCAGTTCATACCATTTTTAGCGCTCATCAAGCCTGTTCGGCGACGAAGTCGTGTATTGATGATGGCATTTCGTGCGGTCGATCGAGTCAACGATCGACCATACACCCTTACGTGGATGCTTTCCCAGCTATTGGGTAACTACGTTGCCATACTTTTGCTTCATTTTTACTTGACATCGCAGAAGGATATACGAAGGGTAAAAATGGCGGTTCTTCCGATGGTGATAAATGTTTTAGGTGACGGTCTAGCGGAACCAGTTGGGGTGCGATGGGGGAAGAATAAATACAGAACTTCGGCGCTGTGGTACAAGGGTGCTTTCTGCGCCGGGGACTTCGAAAGATCGTATGAAGGCAGCGCCTGTGTGTACATTGTATCTTTGCTTGGACTCGTACCATTCAGAAAGCTACTTACAGCAACGCAGTTTGCACTTAGCATAGTCTTCTTACCCATCACGATGACACTATGTGAAGCCTGGGCTCCACATACCTGGGATAATCCTTTCTTGACCGGTGTATGTGGTCTGTTCATGATATGCATCTTCGAACTTGTACCATGAAGCCAAGGAAAAGTCACCCAGTTCAACACTCAACATTTAGCACTGGCTTTTGCAACCGAGAAAAAGTTGCCAACGACTTTCGAATAAAGTTGAGCTACTTTCAACGTCACCATTAGGGACGCTTATCATCGCTGCAAAGAAAACTGCGGCTTCAAGCCATGTCAATGCCTCACAAATTTGACATTCATGCTTGAGCTCATGGACAGTCAACTGCGGCGACCCAAGTTGATGGGCATAGCATGAAAGAAATTGCTCAAATTTTGCTTCCGAAAAACTCTGGGGATTCGTTCGAAAGAGTTTCATCAAGTCAAAACCACGATAATTTGGACCAGCGAGCTCTAAGTCAATCATCCATATCTTCCCAGAGGGCTCCTCAAGTAATAAATTTGAAGGTTTCAAATCACCGTGACAAAACACAACAGGAAGCTGTGCGCCCCCCAGAAGCTCCTTCATCGACGCGACTTCTTCTTCTAGATCGTACACGTTGACACCACCAGGCAAAATTTCTTTTTCTAATTTGATATACTCAAGCATAGAGTGTAACCAACTCCAAATCAGTGGCTGACTACCATACTCGCGTGGTATTGGTGAGCTGTGTAAAGTGCTGATTTGTGATGCGATGCTTAGACTGAAGTCAACCAGATTATTGTGCATGTCCTCCTCTGATAATACTCTTCCAAGAACGAATTCGTGTGCAATACCTTGGGATGTACGCCTTGTCACACTTGGCGACAGCCGAAGTTGTTCACACAACACATCTGCAAACCCTCTCAATTTAGGCTTTGTTCGTAATTTTGAGACAAGGCTATACAACTTTACAACTTGATGACCTTTCATCGTGCTCACCAGGAAAACTTTGTTGCAGAAACCATCCGACAGAGCAGCAACTTGACTGGTGTCGATTGTCTCACCTAGAAAAGCTTCTACTTTACTCGCATCGTCCGACAGTGCCCTCCTTCTGAACGAGGAAAAACGAGCGTTATGACGGAATGTAACTTGGTATGCGTAATCTTCCTTTCGCGGGGAGCATTTACAATAAAAGTAAGGTAAAGTAGCTCCACGGGCAAGCCTCATTGCAAAAACGGACTTTGTACTCGAACACTCTCAGCCGCTATCGTGCACGTTGACGAGCGTTACAAACAATTTCGATCTGATTTTCTTCAACACCTTTTGAGAACGTTGTCAATAGCACAAAAACAAAGGTTTGAGAAGCAGCGCAGAGTGACGTGAAGAGCAAAAGGAAATACTTAACTAAAATAATACTGACAATGAGTTCACTCAAAAATGGGAATCGAAGGTGCGCGCGGTGGATGGATACTGTCTTCAGGTAGCTCAACGTAACCGCCACCAGGAATGTTACAATCCCTGATGAGTTCGTACTCATCTACGACCTTTTGCCACACGTACTCTGCAAGTGCTTCACTTTCGGTGAAAGCAGTCACATCCACTTCTTCACCAATGGCGAGACCAACACCGGTATAATTCACCACACGTTGCTCGCCAATTGTTTTTTCGGAAGACGCTGGAGGGGGCATAATGTCGTAGGTTGCCATAGCAAAGGGGTAGTAATGCGTCTTAGCAGAAGTTGATTTGGTCCCAAGCTTTCGCATCATTTCTATTGCCTGCGGATCAAACTTGTCTGGGCAGAGCGTTCCGTCGGCTTGACGTCGATCTCTACCACCCGCGGGCGCAATCCATATAAGCATGCCACCTTTGTTTAGAAGCCTTTGCATTTCTTTCACAGTCGATAAGTTCTGTTTCATCTTCTTTGACTTGTCTTCTGGAACGTCGTTCATGTGCTTTTTGGAGTGAACGCACAATAAATCCTTCCCCATACTAAAAGGCTTCGCCAGAAGATCGCTAACAACACGATCCCCTGCTACATATGTCACTTTTTGCCCCAGCCCAGGATGCGTGACTTCGGTGAACAGTGGGATGAACGCCGCATCTCCTTCACTTTGGTGATTAGCAAATAAGATTACGTTTTCACCGGCTGCTATCTGAGACTGTATCGTCGACCATCGTGTAGGGTGCCTCATAACGGATCGCTCAAAGTCAATCAGACTACCAATGTACATATTTGCCATTTGAAAGTAGTCATAAGGCGAACGGATGGCTCGATGATAAGAAGGGAACTCATACGGTGTGCCGAGAAGTTGTCCAGCGTACGCCTTGACCATGTCCTTGAAAATATAAGTTGTTGCCCTGGAAGCAATATCGTCATCCCCAGCTGCAATTATCATCTGTGACTTATAACTGTCCATCAGGCCTTGAAACGTTCCCCGTATTTTTTCCGGAAAAGCTGAAGCGAGTGAACGGAGACCCCGCTCACCAGGAACTATATCCACGACAAGCTGCGCCAGCCGGACCTTCAAGGGCGTACTTTCGTTGCTCGCCCGTACGAAACATCGTAAACGTTGACGACGCGTTGCTTGCTTCGCATAATTTGATTTCCTTTCAAAACTCGATATTTGAAGGCGGAAAGTACCAACGAGCTGCGTTGAAAGCATGTTCTACAGTGATAAGTTGCGTAAGCTTTATTTCGGTTGGAAAGGATTGAAGCGTTCGGGTACGCTCTTCGGAATAGAGCTGCAGGTGCGTGGGGTCAAAGTTAGTTGGGGCGCACGTCGCTGAGTACGAATCGGCGCAACAGTCGTTCGTCTTGCGAAGATCGGCGAAAGCGATCGAACGTGGCCTCACAGCAAAAAGACGCGTGATTTTCGTCAAGCATGAGAATATCATATCCTCATAGCGAACACTCATATACACTGGTGTATTTCCATATAAATTTATAAAAATAGGAAGAGTTGCCGAGAAGCAAGCACAAACCTAACGCGCACTTGCGTCGACAGTCCAACGTGCCGCGTTGAGACGTCGCGCGACGCAGCAAGTTTTTGCGCTTGGAACACGAATCTTCGTTTCGATCCCGTTTCAATCAAACATGCCGGAGTCTCAGCAGCAGTCTTCACCGACGAAACATCCTTTGGAACATACGTGGACTTTGTGGTTTGACAATCCCAACGGGTACGTTCAAAACTCATCTTAGGTCCCAAACTAATTCCATTTCTAGCCGCCAAAAGCAGACGACTTGGGGACAGACGCTTCGTAGTGTTTACACTTTTAACACCGTAGAAGACTTCTGGTGTCTCTACAACAACATTCTCAGCCCCAGCAA
>Ga0222716_10002091_pt1 | contig 16292 bp, 15 predicted proteins | sample C33_13DmetaG_FD_165044 | JGI IMG/M metagenome (GOLD analysis project Ga0222716, IMG submission 165044) | Estuarine water microbial communities from San Francisco Bay, California, United States - C33_13D | ecosystem: Environmental > Aquatic > Marine > Unclassified | place: USA: California... | reverse complement strand
TAAAAAAACACTAGTAAAACCTAAGTAGGTTATTTCTTTCAAATCATAAATAGAATTAATTCCTATCCTTTTAAGGTTTTCTCCACCGACTGATAAATATTCTATATTAGGATTTATTTTTTTTAAGTCACTAATGGCTTTTGATGCCAACTTATCTCCTGAAGCTTCTCCTGTTAAAATAAAAATTTTTTTCACTTATATAATCTCCATAAAGATCCTTGATCAGTTAAAAGAAATATTTCACCTGTTTTTTTTTGTATTTCTATATCTCTAATTCTTCCTATAACGTTTTTAAAAATGATATCTTCTTTTATAAGATTAATATTTTTAAATTTTATTTTTCTTAATGACTGATCTTTAAGAGATGTAATTAAAGCATCTCCATTCCACTCCTGAAATTCTTTACCTTTATAAATAACCATTGAACTTACAGCTATAGATGGAACCCAATATTTAATAGCTTTTGTAAATCCAGGTTTCCATTTTGGACCAATTTTAGTACCAGTATAATTTGTTCCTCCCCATCCTAAAATTTTCCATCCGTAATTTTCACTTTTTTTAACAACGCCAAACCAATCTCCCCCTTTGGCGCCATGATTTGTTATATAAATTTTTCCATCAAATGGAGATAGGGACATTCCTTGTGGATTTCTTACGCCTATTTGATAAATTTCTGGTAGCCAATTATTTTTATCTACAAACTTAGGATTGTCTGATGGTGTCGAACCATCTAAATGTACCCTAATAATACTTCCAGGATGTTTTTTTGGATCTTGCGCTATCATACCTTCGCCTCTTTCGCCGGCTGTGATAAAAAGATAATCATCTTTAATCACCAATCTTGAACCAAAGTGATAACCAGAATTTATTGGTGGTTCTGATCTAAATATGTTTTTGAAATTTAAATCTTTATCATTTATTGGTGCCTTAGCCACAGATGTGCTTGATTTTCCACCTCCCCTGTTCTCTGAATAAGAAACATATATTTCATCATTCTTAAATAAAACTTCTAGTAGTCCTCCTTGTCCATCCTCTAATATATTTAGGTTATGAGTTAATTTTTTTATCTTTTTGTTCCCTAAATTAATATTTAATAAATTTCCCGATTTTTCTGTAATTAAAATATTTTCATCTGTTACAAATGATAGACTCCATGGATTTTTTAAGCCTTTAATTAATTCCTCTAATTTTGGTTCATTAGAACTTAAATTTAAAAATTGTGTTAAATAAATTAGGAAAAAAATTATTATGTGCTTCATTTAACTAAAATAAACATTTTATTTTTGTTTGCATATTGAATGCATTTATTTTTATCTAATAGAATATTTTTTTTATGTTTTAAAACTATTCCTTTGAGACCTGCTTTTTTACATTGTTTAAGTGTATTTAAACCAATGGTTGGTAGATCAACTCGCATATCCTGTTTTTTTTTGGGAAATTTAACTAAAACACCATTGCCTTTATTTTTAATATTTTTAAGCATTTTTTGTGTTCCTCCTTCACCTTCAATAGCAATAACTTTATTATCTCTAGATACGGCTCCTTGGCTGTAACTATAAGGTCTTGTCTTCGTTAATGCTTTAATAGATTTATTAATGTCCTTTTTATTTTGAATGTTAGGTTTTTTTTTTGAATAACTACCTTTTTTCAAACTAAGTTCTGGTGTAAAAATTGTTGAACTTATTGTGTTAATTTTCTCTTTCTTTAATATTTTTATTACTTCTTTTAATATAGCTGCATCACCTAATTTAGAACTCTTGATTATTCTCGGCATGTAATAAATTCCTTTAAGATCTAATTTTAATTTAGAAAAATTTGGTTTATTTACTTTTCCGGCAAATAAAACTCTCTTACAATTATGTTTTTTTAATATATTTATTATTTTTCCAAATTGACCAATGGAAACCGGGTAAGAATTTCTATCTTTCTTAAAAAAATTTGTTTTTGTTAAATCTATTATTAAATACTTTTCTTTTTTTTTTATCTTTTTTAAGATGTGTTTTGGAAAATCCGTTTCTCCAAAAATAAGCCCAATCATAATTATTTTAACTTTGCGGTGAACAAATAGGTCTTTTTTTATCTTTTTCTATAAAGGATATTACTTCGTTTACGAGTTCGTTGCCCTTGTATTCACCATTAATTTTTTCAAGATTTTCATGAAGATTTTTTGAAGAAAAAATTTCTTTATAAGCTTTATCTAAACCCATAATTTTTTTATTTTCATATTTCTTTCGTCTTAAACCAATCAAATTTAATCCTTGTAAATAATTTCTATTACCTATTGATAATCCAAAAGGAATTACATCTTTTAATACTCCTGTCATTCCTCCTATCATTGCCAATCTTCCAATTCTGGTAAATTGTTGTACTGCCGAATTTCCACCAATAACAACTGAATCCTCTATTGTTACATGACCACCTAGAGGAACATTGTTTGCGATTATTACATTGTTTCCAATTTTACAATCATGGGCTACGTGTGATGAGATCATAAACAGACAATCATTTCCAATAATAGTTTTTGAACCACCACCTTCTGTTCCAGGATTAATTGTTACGTATTCTCTTATAGTATTATTATCACCAATAATTGTGCTATTTTTTTCATTGTTATATTTTAAATCTTGAGGACTAGTTCCAATACTTGCAAATGGAAATATTTTTGTACCTTTACCTATTTTAGTGTTACCTTCTATATGTACATTAGATATTAATTCGACATTATCTTCGAGCTGTACCTCAGGGCCTATATAACAAAATGGTCCTATTTTTACATTTTTTGGTATCTTTGCTTTGACATCTATAACACTGGATTGATGAATCATTCTTTTCGATCTACTATTGTTGCTGACCACTCTGCATCTGCCATTCTTTTCCCATCAACCTTTGCTGTGCCTTTGTATTTCCAAACTCTTCCGTGAGATCGAATTGCTTCTATTTCTAAGTGCAGTTCACAATCAGGTATTACAGGACTTCTAAATCTAGCTTTATCAACACCCATCAAATAAACTAATTTGTTAGCGTACTCTTTAGGATCGATTCCGTGAGCTGTTAAAGCAGCGGCTGCTTGTCCAAAAGCTTCAACGATCAAAACTCCGGGCATCACTGGTTGACCTGGAAAATGCCCTTGAACATAAAAACCGTTTTTTTTAACATACATTATTGCAGTTGCTGATTTTAAAGGCACTATATTAGTTAATTTATCTATTAATAACATAGGCTCCCTGTGAGGAAGTAAACTTTCAATTTTTTTTTTATCTAGCTCAGTTTTACTCATTATTTTTTTCTATTTTTTAAAAATTCTTTAAGCGGGACTGCAGGGTAACCCATAACTATTTGATTATCTTCAATATTTTTAACTACTCCACTGCCTCCACCGATTTTTACATTATTGCCAATTCTTAAATGACCTGAAACACCAGCTTGACCGCCAATTGATACATTCTCTCCAATTCTTGAACTTCCTGCAAAGCCAACTTGTCCAGCTATCATACAATTAGATCCAATCTTAACATTATGCGCTACGTGAACTTGGTTATCTAAATAAGTGTTTTTGCCAATTACAGTATCGTCAATTGACCCGCGATCTATAGTACAACCAGAAGCAATTTCAACATTATCTTCGATTATAACTTTTCCAATATGCGGAAATTTAATATTTTTTTCTTTCAAAGGAATAAAACCGAAACCTTTTTGACCTAATGTACAACTGTCTTGAATCACAACGTTATCTCCAATTATCGAATTTTTAATAATAACGCCAGATCCAATAATGCAATTTTTACCAATTTCAACTTGATGCTCTATTATTGTATTAGCGCCAAACTCTGAATTTGTACCTAATTTTACACCTTTTCCAACTAAAACATTGTTACAAAATTTAACACCTTTAAATTTTGCTTTATTTGGTTTTTTTAAAGATTGGTCGTTATAATCAATATCAGCAAAAGGATAAATTTTTTTTAGAATTTGAGATAATTCAAATAAAACATTTTTTACAACAATCGTTTGCACGTTATTTGGTATAAAATTTTTAAGTCTTTCTGTTGTAATGCATGCTCCAGCATTAGTTGTTGCAGCATTGGATTTGTAGTCAGCAGAGTCAAAAAAAGTTATGTCATTATGTTTTGCAGAATTTAAAGTTCTTATTCCATCTACTGTAAAGTTTTTTTTTAATTTAATTTTAGGGAAAATCTTATTTAATTTAAAGGTCTTTTTTTTAAAAAAAGAATTTGAATTCATTCAAATTAATTTAGTTCAATTGATTTCAATTTTTTATTTAATAAAGCCATTATATCTTTAGTAATATCTAATGAATCATCTGCTAATAGAAGGTTTTTTTTATCAAGCACCATCAAGATTTTCTTTTCTACCATATAATCTTTAACTATTGGATTTAAATTTTTAAGTAAAACATTTCTTGCTTTCAGTCTTTGCTTAGCTACGGATTCTAAGAGATTTTTTCTTTCTTTTTGTAAAGAAGATACTTTTTTCCTCAATTCAGATACTTTTTTTTTATATTCATCGACGGAAATAATTTTTTTTTGTTCTATTATTTTCTTTTCTTCCTCTAATATTTTTTTTTCTTTATTTGTGATATTTTTTATCCCGTTATTAAGTTTTTTTTTTAGGAAATCCTGCGCTTTTTTTCCTGCGTCACTAGAGTTTAAAATAAGTTTAAAATCTAAAAAATGAGGAATATCTGCATTTAAAGGTGTTTGAATAAATAGAGCTAAAGATAGTAAGAATATTATTTTTTTAAGATTCATAATTAAAAAGTTGTTCCAAGATTAAAAGTGAAACTTTCTGTTTTATCTGTAGAAGCTTTTGCTAAATTTTGTGAAATGATAAAAGTCATTGGGCCTAAGGGTGACAACCAACTAGCGGCTATACCTGTTGATGCTCTTATTTTATTGCTATCGTCTATGGAGCTATCGTAATCTACACCCCAAACATTTCCTAAATCTAAAAAAAACCCAATATCAGTATTTGTGTTCTCCGGCAATAAATTAGGTAAGTTTGTTTCAAAATTTACGGCGGCTGCAAAGTTTCCTCCAACATGATCGGAACCATCAATTGGACCTATTTTATTTTTTTCAAATCCTCTCATTCTTCTAGTAGAGAGGCCTTTTCTTTTACTTAACCTAACGTCGTCTTCACCAATAGAGTTAATAGCTGCTAAATATAGTTTTGAAGCTCCAATAACATCTTCACTTAAAGTTTTGTACCCACTTAAAGTTAAAGTATTGGCTATAAAGGCTTTATCTGCATAAATTGGTAATTCCTGATTAAAACTGAAAACGGAGCCGTCTGTTGGCATAAATACTCTATCTCTCTTATCTAGTGTGAAACCATAATTAGCTGAAAATTCTGTGAATTCTCCACTTTGTTTTTTTAATGAAGCGGAAGCGCTACTATCAGTTCTTAGATCATCGTAACTAGCAGCTAATCCTAGGTTAACGTCTAAATTTCTATACTGCTTAAACCTAGTTCCTGCTCTTGCGGTAATTAATGAGTTTTCGTATCCCTGATCAGGCTTATCATTAGAGGTACTTGATAAACTATAATACAAAGAGTTTCCAAGAAAATCATAATTTGGATCGTTAAAACTTATTGTACCACCCAAAGATTCAGAATCTACTTGCAGATCAAATCCAACGGATTTTCCTTCACCTAACCAGTTATTTTCAGCTATACTAAAACCAAATGTACCACCACTTGTTCCTATTCCCGCTCCTGCACTTATTTCTCCAGTTGGCTGTTCTTCAACATTAATGTTTATGATTTTAAGATTGTTTTGACTTCCCTCGGTAACTTCATACGTTACGTCTTTAAATAATCTTCTATCTTTTAATTCTGCTATTGATTTTTCTAAATTTAATTGAATGAAAGGATCTCCTTCATCTAATATTAATTCACCTCTTATAACCTCTTCAATAGTAACTGTGTTTCCAGTAATATTTATTCTTTCTACTAAATTTTTTTCACCTTCAAAAACGTTGAAAACAATTTTGATTGAGTCTTTTTCCACTATTTCTTGAACATTATGTTCAACAAATTGTAAGTTATTAAATTCTATTATTTCGTCTAGTTCTTCTAAAAGTTGTTTTACTTTAAACGGAGAATAATACTCACCTACATAATCTTTAAAAACTTTATTTAATGGAAAAAATAATTTTTTATCAAAAACTTTATCAACGTTTGTAGAAATTTTATTAATTGTGTATCTTACGCCTTCATTAATAGTGTATTTTATATCCGCATTTCCTTCGTCATTAATTTCAGCTATATTTGAATTTACTTGTACATCGTAAAATCCAATTGATTTATAATAATTAATTAATAATCTTTTATCTAATGCAATTAGGTTTTCACTAAAATTAGTATTCTTAGAAATTACTTTCCAAAATTTGTCTTCCTCACTAGCCACTACATCTCTTAATCTTTTAGACCTAATGTATTTATTTCCAATAAAATTAATTGATGAAATTTTAGTTTGATTTCCTCTATCAATTTCGATCATTAAATCTAAATTATCATCATCAATTACTTTGGTTTTTACATCAACTTTTGATGAATTATACCCTAAAAGGGAATAGAATTTTTTGATATTATCAATATCTTTTAAAATATTGGATTTAATAAATGACTTTTTTTCTTTTGATTGAATCAAAGTAAGAATTTTTTGATTAAAAGATTTTCTTGGCTCACCTATTAATATTACTTGATTAATAACAGGATATTCATTTACATTAATAAATAAAGTATTCTGATTTACTTTTATTTTAACATCTTCAAAAAAATTAGTTGAGTATAAATTATTAAGTATTTTATTTATTTCTATTTCGGAAATATTTTTATTTATTTCTATTTCACCGTAAACTTTGATAGTTTCACTAGAAACTCTTTTGTTTCCATTTATCACTAACTTGTCAATGACTTCAGCTTTTAAAACTGCAGAAGTTAGGAAAATAATTGATGTTAAAAGTAAAACTCTAATCATTTTCTAATTAAATTTTTCATTGTAATATTTCTGGCCCAGTGATCTATTTCTTTAATTTGACTTAGTTTTTTAGGCTTTCTTATAGCATATTTTTTGTAATTTCTATTGTTCAGAATGGTCTTAATGCCCTTAAAAATACCCAAAAAAGGGATTTTTTTTCTCAAAAACAGATCAACTAATATTTCATTTGATGCATTAACAATTATTGAAGAAGAGGGAAATTCATTTAATTTTTTTTTTAATTTAATAATAGGAAAGATTTTTTTATCAACTTCCTTAAAAATTAGATTTTGATTATTTAATTTTTGTTTTTTATTATTATTGTAAAATTCACTTATAAGTAAATTATTGTCAAATATTGCATTTGCAATTGGAATTATCATCGAAGTTTCATGGTACATAAATTTGGTTAAACCATTTTTCAATTCTATAATTGCATGAACCAATGAATTGGGATGGACTAAAATATCAATTTTATTATCAGGAATATTAAAAAGTTTTTGAGCTTCAATTAATTCAAATATTTTATTCATCAACGAAGATGAGTCAATGGTAATTTTTTTTCCCATTTTCCATTTAGGATGTTTTAGTGCATCTTTCGGTTTAATTCTTTTAAATTGATTAATATTATAATTTAAAAAAGGTCCCCCAGATGCAGTGATATAAATTTTCTTAATTTCATCTAATTTGTGATTTTCAAGTAATTTTGAGATTGAAAAATGTTCTGAATCTATCGGCACTATCTTTGTTTTATTCTTTTGTGCATTTTTTTTAATTAAGTTCCACCCACAAATAATAGATTCTTTATTCGCAATAAGTACTTTTTTACTAAATTTTGTGAATAAAATTGTTGGACTTAAACCGGCTATTCCAGGTATTGCAGATATAGAGATGTCTATTTTTTTTTGTAAATTAATAGAGGGAAAATTGTTTAATAATTTTGTTTTTGTATTAGAAAATTTAAACTTAATTTTTTTATAAATTTTATTATCAGTTATTACAAAATATGCAGGTTTATATTTTTTAATTTGTTTGCATATTAAAGAATAATTTTTGTTAGCAGAGAGAAGGAATATATTAAATAAAAAAAATTTTTTATCGATAATTTTTAAAGTTGTTTGTCCAATCGAGCCAGTGGAGCCTAAAATAGAAATTGATTTTTTTTTCATTTAATAAAGTAATATAAAAGAAACAAAACCCAAAGGCATACCTAAAAAAATACCATCTAATCTATCCAAAACACCTCCGTGACCAGGAAGAAATTTTCCAGTATCTTTCATTTTTGCTTTTCTTTTTAAATAAGAAAAAAATAAATCACCAGACTGACATGCTATAGATGTTGTAATAGCTATAACTATAAATATAAAATTAAAATCTTTTATAATTGCTAATAAAGATCCGGAAAAAAATAATATAGAAAATATTATTGAACCAAATGCACCTGCTATTGTCTTATTTGGACTGATGCTAGTTAATTTTGGTCCTTTTAATATTTTGCCAAAAAAAAATCCTCCAATATCTGAAGCTACACAACACAACAATAAAGAAAAGAGTATTATTTTAAGCTGTATTATATTTGCAAAAAGGAAAAAAATTATACAAAAACTAAAAACATATATTGAAAAAAAAATAGTAGAAATTAAAAAATATATTTTATTTTTAATAATCTTATTTATTATATTTAAAAATTCAATTAAAGAAAAAACACCTAAAATTAACAAGCTCAACACTAAAATTAAATTAAATTTAAATATTAACAAAAATATCGTTAACAAGAAGATCGACGTAAACATTCTTTTTTTTAAATCTTTAATAATCATATTTTTCCGAAGTTTCTTTTACTTTTTTTATATTTTTTTATAATATTTTTTAAATCATTTGAATTAAAATCTGGCCATAATTTATTTAAGAAAAATAATTCTGTATAAGCCATTTGCCATAACAAGAAATTACTTAATCTTTGATGACCACCAGTTCTTATCAAAATATCAGGATTGGGTACTTTATAAGTGTAAAGATTTTTTTCAAAATTTTTAATATTGATTTTTTTGGTTTTTTTTAATGCATTTAAAATTTCATTTTTGGAACCATAATTAATTGCTAAATTGACAAGTATCTTTTTATTATTTTTTGTCATTGCCGAAGTTTTTTTTAAAGTAGATTTTATATCAGAAGATAATTTATTTATTTCTCCCAAAATATTTATTCTTATGCCTTGCATTATTATATTGTTAATTTCTTTTAAAAAATAATTTTGTATAAGTTTAAATAAAAAGATAATTTCTTTTTTTGGACGTTTCCAGTTTTCAGATGAGAATACATAAAAGGTTACTACTGGTATACTAGATTTAATTGAGGCTTTTACTATTTTTTTAACTGTTTCAACACCTTTTAAGTGGCCGAAATTTCTTCCTTTGCCTCTTTGTTTACCCCACCTACCATTGCCATCCATAATAAAGGCAACATGGTTGAGTTTGTTCATATCTGAATTATCTCTTTTTCTTTTTCAGATAAAATTTTTTCAATAATGTCTATATTTAGGTCGGTAAGCTTTTGAATATTTTTTTCAAAATTTTTATTGTCATCTTCAGAAATGTTTTTTTCTTTTAATTTTTTTTTTAAATCTTCGTTTGCTTCTCTTCTAATATTTCTAATTGCTACTTTACTTTTTTCACCCATATTCTTCAGTACTTTAATTAAATCTTTTCTTCTTTCTTCAGTTAAATCTGGAATTCTTAATCTTATGATTTGTCCGTCAATTTGTGGATTAATTCCCAATTCTGATTTTTGAATTGAGCTTTCTATTAATGATAAATTAGCCTTATCCCAAACTTGGACTGATATTAATCTAGCTTCAGGAACGCTTATGGTTGCAAGTTGTTCGATAGGCATTAATTGCCCATAGACGTCTACTTTTATAGTATCAAGCATATTTGTATTTGCTCTGCCTGTTCGCAACGTTGAAATATCTTTTTTCAGGGATTGGATGCTTTTATCCATTTTAGATGAATAATTAATTTCATTAAACTCACTGCTCATTTTTAAATTCCCTCACCAACTTTGTATTTAACAAAATCTAAAATTTTAATTTCTTTGTCTAATGAATTTTCTTTTAATATATCTGAAACTTTTTTTTTGGGATCCATAATCCACGCCTGATTTAAAAGAGAGTTGTCATTTAAAAATTTTGATATTTTTCCTTTGGAAATTTTATCAGCCATTTCTGCTGGTTTTCCAGAATTAACTATTTCTGCTTTTATTATTTCTAACTCTTTATCTACAACAATTTTATCTATTCCATCTTTATCTATAGCTAATGGATTAGATGCTGCAATATGCATAGCTATTTTTGTTCCTATTTCCTCATTTTTTCCTTTTATAATTCCATCCATTTTTACGATAGAAATTATTTTACCAATATTTTTTTCAATGGCAGAATGCACGTAGAAAAAATTAGAACCATTTGAACTATTAAAAAATATAGTTCTTCTAATTGTAATTTTTTCACCGATTTTAGCTATTAAGTTAACTAAATTATCTTTTACGGAAATATCATTTTCCATACTAGAGTTGTTTAATTTATTAAGATCACCTTTTGTTGAAAAATTAATATCAGATAATTCTTTACAAAAATTAATAAAATCTTGATTTTTTGCAACAAAGTCTGTTTCACTATTAATTTCAATTAGTGAAATTTGGCCATCCTTCTCTTTAACTAACGCTAAACCTTCTGAAGCAGTTCTGCTCATTTTTTTTGAGGCTTTAGCTATTCCTTTTTTTCTTAGAAATTCAATAGACTTTTCTATATCACCATTTGATTCATCTAGAGCTAATTTACAGTCTTTAAAACCCACACCTGTCATTTCTCTAAGTTTTTTAATGTTATCTAGTAGGTCTTTTTTTGACATTGATTAAATATAGAAATTAATTTTTTTTTGTCTGAGATTTTTTAATTATAACTTCTTTGTCTTCTTCAGAAGTTCCTTTGATAAATTTTTCAGCGTCTTTTATTGTGTTTTTTAATAATTCACAATAAAGATTAATTGATCTTCTAGCATCATCATTACCTGGGATAGGAAAATCTATGCCTGTTGGGTCTGAATTTGTATCCAGCACAGCAATAATTGGAATACCTAATTTTTTAGCTTCGGCTACTGCTAAGGACTCGATGTTTGTATCAATTATAAAGATCAAATCTGGTGTTTTTTTCATCTCTGCTATACCACCAAGAGATCTATGTAATTTTTCTTTTTCTTTTCCAAATTTTAAAATTTCTTTTTTAGTAAAACCTAAATTTTCTTTAGAAAGTTGTTCGTTAAGTTTTTTTAATCTTTTAATTGAATTCTGAATGGTATTCCAGTTCGTTAACATTCCGCCCAACCATCGATAGTTGACAAAAAATTGACCTGTTTCTTTTGCGAGTTCGCTTACTTGTTCAGAAGCTTGTTTTTTTGTAGAAACTACTAACAACTTGCCCCCGCTAGCAATTACTTTGTGAACTTGAACTAAAGCATTTTTAAGAAAATCGACTGTTTGAGTTAGATCAATAATATGAATTGAATTTTTTTCTCCAAAAATATATTTTTTCATTTTTGGATTCCATCTTAATGTTTTATGGCCGAGGTGAACTCCAGCTTCTAACAGTTTTTTTATGTCGACTTTAGGTACGTTCATATATTTTTCCGGTTAATCCACCACAGCAATTCCAAATTAATGGACCGGTAGGGCATTGCCCTTGTAACTGTGTGCGAAATTATTTAATGATATATAGAAACATAATAAAAAATCAACACTCTAAACTGTTATTTTTTCTACATATTCCTTTAATTTTAAGGCTTTAAGGTGTTTTAAATCAAATTTTCTATTATTTTGAAGAGAGTAACAGGCTTTTTTATTTTGGTTTTTAATAACTAAATTAATCTCTGTTTCTCCCCCATCTGACAAAAGTTCACTAATTTCACTTAAATTGTAATTATCTTTTAATTCAATTGTTACTTTTGAATATGGTTTATTGATAACTTCATCTAGACTTACTATTTTTCTTACATTAATTCTTTTTTTTGTAACTTCTCCTATAATCTTATCTTTTTGCAAGGTTAGTACAAAAGACTCTGATTCTTTAAGTTTTTCTCTATTAGAAACAAGTGTTTCAGAGAATAGAAAGAGTTCAAATTCACCTTTTTTATCACTAAATTTAACTATTCCATATGGAGTGCCTTTTGCACTTTTCTTTTCGATTATTGACATAATAGTTCCAGCAACTAAACCCTCGTTATCATCATTTTCATAAAATTTATTATATGGTGTAATTTTCAATTGATTAAAAACCTCTTCGTATTCATTTAATGGATGGTCAGACAAATAAAAACCTAAAGATTTAAACTCTTCCGCTAGAAGTTCTTTTCGACTCCAAGGTTTGTGAGCCAAGAAATCAAAGTCCTTGTGTGCATTATCTTGATTTTCAAAAAGACTTGATTGGTTACTTTCTTTATCATCATTTATATTTTTAATTTGTTGTATTATTTTTGGTATTGAATTAATAATTTTACTTCTATCTTTATCAAATTCATCAAAAACCCCGCTCTTTACTAATCCCTCTAATTGCAATTTATTTACATCTTTTGCATCAACTCTATTTATGAAATCAACAAAAGTTTTATACTTACCATTTTTTTCTCTTTCTTTTAAAATGTTTGAAATTGCTAAAAATCCGACACTTTTAATCGCTCCAAGTCCATAAAATAGTTTACCGTCAATAGCTCTAAATTCCGCAAAAGATTTATTTATAGATGGTCTAATAATTTCAATGTTTAATCTTTTTAGCTCTTCAACAAATTCTCTTAGTTTAGAAGTGTTAGTTAACTCGGTTGACATAGTAGCGGCTATAAAATCCTCTTTATGATAAGTTTTAAGATAGGCTGTTTGGTAGGCAATTAAAGCATAAGCCGCAGCATGACTTTTATTAAAACCATACTGAGCAAACGGCTCAATTTTGGTAAATACAAAATTAGCTACATCTTTTGCGATGCCATTTTTTATAGCACCATTTATAAACCTTTCTTTTTGTTTATCTAATTCAGCTTTCTTTTTTTTACCCATAGCACGTCTTAAAATATCGGCTTCACCAGCTGTGAAGCCTGCTAAGGTTTGAGCAATTTGCATTACTTGTTCTTGGTAAATAATAATACCATATGTAGGTTTTAATATTTCTTTTAAAGTCGGATGAATATAGTCAGGTTCTTTTATTTTATTTTTGCAATCATTATAAATTGGAATATTGCTCATTGGTCCAGGCCTATATAAAGCTACAAGTGCAATAATGTCATCAAATTGATTTGGTTTCATTTGTTTAATCGCATCTCTCATTCCTGCGCTTTCTAGTTGAAACAAACCTGTTGTTTCTCCAGTTGAAAGAAGTGAATAAACTTTTTCGTCATTTTGATTAATTTTACTTATATCTAGATTTATATTTTTTAATTTTAATCTTTTTATAGTTTTATCAATCACAGTAAGTGTTTTTAAACCAAGTAAATCAAATTTAACTAATCCTGCATTTTCTGAAGAATACATGTCGTATTGAGTGGATGGTAAAATTAAATTAGAGCTATGGTCTATATACAGCGGGAATTGTTCAGCTAATTTATTTCCTGCAATTACTACACCAGCCGCATGAGTTGCCATATTCCGGTTGAGACCCTCAAGCTGCAAAGATAAATCTAAGAGTTTTTTTATTTTTTTATTATTTTTAATTTCTTCTTTAAATCGAGGCTCTCTGTCAATTGACTCTTGCAAAGTTAATGGTCTAGAGGGGTCAAATGGAACCATTTTGCAAATTTTATCTACATGACCATAAGGTAATCCAAGAACTCTGCCTACATCTCTTAGAACCATCCTAGCTTTTAATTTACCAAACGTAATTATATGTGCCACACCATCTTTATATTTTGTTTTTAAATATTCAAAAACTTGATCTCTTTTTTCCTCGCAAAAATCTATATCAAAGTCAGGCATTGAAACCCGATCTGGATTTAAAAATCTCTCAAAAATTAAATCAAATTCTATTGGGTCTAAATCAGTTATATCTAAACAATATGCAACTAGCGAACCTGCACCAGAACCTCTACCGGGGCCAACTGGTATAGAATTTTTTTTTGCCCATTTAATATAATCAGAAACAATTAAGAAATAACTTGCATAATCCATAGAATTAATAATATTGAGTTCATGAGAAAGTCTATCTTCATACAAACTTTTAATTTGATTATCTGTTTTTTTTAAATTTTTTTTCGAGATAAAATTTTTTAATCTATTTAACAAACCTTCCTTAGCTAGGTTAATTAATACTTCTTCTGGAGAATTGTTTTGATTGTTAGCGATAGAAGGCAATATTGGTTTTGACTTTTTTGGCTTAAAATTAAATCTTAAATGAAAATTATAGTTATTTTCTAGCGCTTCCGGTATATCTAAATATAATTTTGAAAGTTCCTCATTATGTTTAATGTAATGCTGATTGCTAAATTTAAATCTACTATTATCATCTATGAATTTTTTTTCACCAATACAAGTTAGGGCGTCATGAGCTTCATACATGTTGCTATTTAAGTAAAATATCTCTTGCGTTGCAATTAAGGGAATATCTAAGGTTTTGGAACAATTTAACAAATAGTTCTCAAAATTTTTTTCCTCATTTTCATTATGTCTTTGAATTTCTAAATACAGTCTATCTTTAAAAATAGATTTTAAAGAAGTTAATATTTTCACAAAATCTTTACTTTTATTGGCATAAAACAACTTTCCAAAAAAATTATAGTAATTACCAGTCAATAAAATCAAATCTTCGTTGTTGGTAATTAAATCACTAATTTCACAAGATGGTCCTTCTGTTTCTTTACTTTTTAAATAGCTTAATGACGATAATTTAGTTAAATTTTTATAACCTTTTTCTGTTGTGGCGTATAAAGATATCTTTCCTAATATATTTTGAGCGCAAAGATTTATTTGAGTACCAATTATAGGTTGAGTTCCGACTTTTGATATTTTTTCAGAGAATTCTAGTGCTCCACATAAATTATAGCTATCTGCTAAGCCTATTGATTTAATTTTATTAGATTTACAATATTCAGCTAATGCATCAATTTTAATTGCTCCTTCACAAATTGAGTACTGAGTATGAATTTTTATATTGTTAAAGTTTTTGTCACTTACGTGCATTAACTCTTTTTATATTACCGTTGGAAATAAACAACTTGTAATCAGCCCTGTTGGCAAGTTCTCTATTATGAGTTGCAAAAATTATTGTTTTTTTAAGTTTTTTTAATTTTAAAAATAATGAAAATATTTCTTTTGATGTTTGAAAATCTAAATTACCTGTTGGCTCATCTGCTAAAATTAAATTTGTTTCAGCTATCAATGCTCTAGCTATAGCTACTCTTTGCTGCTCCCCTCCTGAAAGTTCACTTGGAAAATGATTGGCTCTATTTAAGATTTTTAAATCTTTTAAGATTTTTTGAGCTTTTGTTAAAATATTGTTCTTATTTTCCCCTTTTATAAGCAATGGCATCATAACATTTTCTAAAGCTGTAAAGTCAGTAAGCAAATTATTTTCTTGAAATATAATTGAAATATTTTTTCTTCTTATTTCATCTTTTTGAATATCAGTTAAGATTTTAGTTTCTTTACCATTAATCAGAATTTTACCCTTAGTCGGTTCATCGAGCAAAGCTAAAAGGTGAAGTAAGGATGATTTTCCTGATCCAGATTGTCCCACAAGAGCTATGAGATCTCCATTCTTTACTTTAAGGTTTAAATTATTAAAAAGTGTAATATTTCCATTAATATGTTGATATGTTTTTTTAATACCAATTGTTTCAATCAAAATTTTATTCATATTTTAAAGCTCTAAAAGTTTTCATTTTAGATATAGTTGCCGCGGGTATATATGAAGCTATTGCTGAAACAGCTAGTGATAATATGAATATTATCAAAATTGAAAAAAAACTAATCTCACTTGGTAGTTTTTCTAAAAAATAAATATCTGGTGGAAAAATTTCTAAATTAAATACTGAAGAAAGAATAATTCTTAGTTTTTCGATATTGTGTGAGAATATAATTCCTAAAATAATACCACTTATTGTTGCAAGAAACCCTATTGAGAAACCTGTTAAAAAAAAAGATTTTTTTATTGAATTATTGCTAAGACCTAAAGTTTTTAAAATAGCAATTTCTTTTGTCTTATTTTTTATCAATATTGTTAATCCTGATATAATGTTAAATGCAGCAACAATTACAA
>Ga0222716_10002086_pt1 | contig 16325 bp, 21 predicted proteins | sample C33_13DmetaG_FD_165044 | JGI IMG/M metagenome (GOLD analysis project Ga0222716, IMG submission 165044) | Estuarine water microbial communities from San Francisco Bay, California, United States - C33_13D | ecosystem: Environmental > Aquatic > Marine > Unclassified | place: USA: California... | reverse complement strand
GTGATAACAGTAAAATATCTTGGACCCAAGTTGAAACAGGTTCCGCAATTACTTGGAAGTATCCTTCCTGTATATTACGAGGTGACAATAGTGTTGGTGAGTTCTATAGTGTTGCGGTAACAAAGGGCAAACAACAAGCAGACACAGGAACTAAGATGTTTCATGTAGGCAAAAATACAAAAAGTACTATCATTAGCAAAGGCATTAGTTTTGGTGATAGCACAAACACTTACAGAGGCAAAGTAAGAATAAACAAAGGTGCCACCGGTAGTAGGAACTATACCAGATGCGACAGTCTAATGTTAGACAACAGCCTAGCAATAACACTACCAATAGTAGAACAACAAAATAATGACAGCATTATTGAACACGAAGCAAGTACAAACAAAGTGTCAGAAGACCAATTGTACTACTTAAACACATTAGGCATCAGCGAAGAGGATGCTACTAATATGATCGTTAACGGATTCTGTAGAGAAGTTTTTAAAGAACTTCCTCTAGAATTTGCCGCTGAGGCAAGACAACTTTTAAATGTAACACTAGAAGGAGCAGTTGGATGATCAAAGTAACAATGAAAGATATCGGTGGCGAACAAGTCAAAGATACAGATGTATACACATTACAGGACAATAAATTCGGTAATAACTTAACACTAAGTAGTACATTCTTAAGAGCCAAAAAAGAAACTAATGGTCACAGGCATAAAGGACAAGAAGAGGTCTATATGTTTGTATCAGGCAAAGGTGAAATGGAAGTAGACCATAAGCGATTTCCTGTAGGGCCCGGCGATGTGATTTGTATTAATGATGGCGAGTTTCACAAAGTGTATAACACTAGTGATGTAGGATTGTACTTTGTATGCGTATTCGACGGAGGTAGGAACCATTAAACCATTAATTATATGCGGCGGATGTAGTTTTACACACTCACCAGATAGTTGGGCACAGGTGTTAGGAAATCATCGTCCTCCCAACAGTTGGACACAAGACTTCTTTGAAGCATGGAGAGACTTTGGCATAGAACAAGCAGGAGCAAGTCCAGATATATTCCCTGATAGTGTATACGAGTATTGGGACGAGGGCGAGGACATGACTCCGTATATAGATGTGTTAGTAGTAGGACAAGGTGCGGCAGGCAATGACCTGAACAGCAGAGTTATTAGAAACGTCATACATGCAGAAAGAGAAAAAAATCCTCACAGACCAATTGGAGTATTTTGGCAGTTGTCCGGTTGGGACAGAATTGAAATGCTTAGTAATCAATGGTCAACTACATGGCATGCCGATTTGTACAAACAAGACGAACACATGACCAGTGTAATTAGGCCATGGAGTCACGTACCTTCAGAGATGAAACAGATATCAGGTCATGTACCATATGATAATGCTACAACAGAAGAATACTTACCAAAGAATAGATACTGGTGGAAGTCAGGCGGAGCAGGTCACGAACAATGGTTAGACTCTCCATTAGAACAGTTTACAAAAGAGTACTACGAGTCAGTTTGGACTGAAGAGTATACAGCAGTTAAAAATTTAGAATATATAGAGCATACTAGAATGTTTTGCGATAATTATAACATTCCAATAACTATATTCCCAGGCTGGTCGCATACATGGGATAAAGCAATAAACGTAGGCGGATTACAATCGACAGTAAGTGCGTTTGAAATATTAGGAAGACTACCAGAAGACATAGTCACTGACATACCAGGATTTCACGGCATAGCCGAATGGGCAACCCAATACGAAATATATAGAACTACCAGTTATATTGACAATTACGCCGATGTATATAAAGATCATGTTAATGTTAAGGCAGACCTGGGAAGTAGTGCATATGAAAAATATAAGCACGATAATAGCAGTACATGGGACGTAGGCAATCATCCTAGTGTACAAGCACACGCACTATTCTCGCATAATTGGATTAAGCCTCGAGTAAAAGAAATGATTAGTAAATTCTAATTGACAATAACACACAAACAGTATATAATATATTATGGAATTTGAAAACTTTAGCATAGCAATAGATAATAAAAAATTAATTAAAGACTTTAATGGTCATTTTGCCAATGGCGAAACTACTGTCATTGTAGGACCCAATGGATGTGGTAAGAGTACATTTGCTCATGGAGTTATGGGCAGAAATGACATAACAGTAGATGGTAAATTATTACTTAACGACAAAAACATATTAGAGTTAGAAACAGACGAAAGAGCACAGGCTGGAATATTTGTTAGTTGGCAAACACCGCCAGAGATATCAGGTGTAACGTCATTTGGATTAATCAGAGATGTTAAAAAAATTAATGGCAAACAGATGGCCCAGGAACTTAAAAGTTTTAAAGGTTTACTTAATGATGTTGACTTGCCAAGTGACTGGTACAATAGACAAGTTAATGTAGGCGGTAGTGGTGGCGAAAGGAAAAGAGCAGAGATGGTTAACCTTATGTCCATTGATCCTAGGATTGCTATACTAGACGAGATTGATACAGGCTTAGACACTAACGGTCTTAAACTAGTTAGCAGTATAGTCAACAAAAGAAGAAGCGAAGGCAAGATCAATCTTGTTATTACGCATAACAAAAACTTATTAGATCACTTAGAGTTTGATAATGGATACATTTTTCGATCTGGAACTTTACTTAGAGTATCTCCAGAAGAGATCAAAGACACCCTTACCCATGGCTACAAATAGAATAACATCATTATCAGAATTGTGGGAAGACCTCCAAGGTGTATATACACCAGACAGATTCTCTGACGACATTGCCCACCGCGTAGTTTTACAACAAGCAGATAAAATGATGCTCGAGAATGACAGCAGTCATAACGACATATATAAGTCTGCTGTATTTAAAAAACTGTGGAATAAAAAAATCATATACCTAACAGAGAATACATTCACTGAGCCGGAACTGGCGTTACGTCAGCCTGATATGTTTGAACACTTAAATGAATATCCTCAATCAGAGCATGATGAAGTAGTGTTTGGCAATGGTAGTTTCTTTAGTACAGTTGGCTCGTGGACTAGAGGGTATAACATTTGGAGTGGTAGTTCGCATACTGTAAACGAAGCATATTCAAGTATACTTGACAACATAGAATTTAATATGCCAAGTGCCTTATCCTCAAGATTATCAAATTCGGCACAGGTATTAAACATAGACACTTATGTAAATTTAACATTAACATCAGATGCCAGGAATAGCAACGAAGCAACACTACAAGAACTTGCCGACGATCATTGGTCTATTAAAGCATCGGATGAACCTATATTGAACGCAGGAATTTATATTGTTCGAGTTACTAAAGGAAATACAGCCAAGATAAAAGAAGTACATGCTTCTGGTAATGCTGTATTCTGTAGTAATTGGATTTATGTTGTTGACTATGGTGCTACATTAGAATTAGATAGATATATTAATCAAACAGACGGTGTAATAGACAATACACATATAATACAATATCCTAATTCTAAAGTAAAAATAAATACACATGACAACGGTAATCAGTGGCGCAATATTAACATTACTGCTTACCAGGATACTGTTACTAAACTTAACGGTAGCACATTACTCAAGGACAGTGATAGTGCTAACTTTGTTCACGTCCATCATAAAGGGCAAAATGGTGACAGTGATATTAAATATAACTCTGCGATATACAATGATAATACAGGAAACTTTATAGGAACTGTACAAGTAGAAAAGAAAGCAGTAGGAACTAAAAGCGAGATGACTAATAAGAATCTTTTGGTTGATCCGCTATCTAGAGCATTCAGTAAACCTGTGTTACATATTAATACAAAAGAAATTGAGTGTACACATGGATGTACTACAAGTAAGATAAGCGAAGATGAACTATACTATCTTCAATCCTTAGGCGTTGATAGGAGAACTGCTAAAACAATTATAGCAAATGGACACATACAAATATGATTATCAGTGAGATTAGAGAACAGTTCAAGGCCTTACAGCAAGGCCATGTTTATCTAGATAACGCCGCTACAAGTCTAACACCTGCTGTGGTGCTAGATAAAATGACAGAATACTATACACAATACCCTGGTAGTGTACATAGAGGTAACTATGAATGGGTTAACAAAGCCAGCGAAGAATACGAAGGCGTAAGAGAAAAAGTTTCTGACTGGTGTAACGCAAGTAATTATACTGTAGTGTTTACAGCAGGCGCAACTAATAGTTCAAATATCGTTGTACATAACGCAAGGCAATTAGGCATTACAATGTTCCATACTTGCTTAAATGATCATCATGCTAACATTGTACCGCACAGATTAGCAAACACACCAGTAACTGTTAAACAGTTTGATACAAACGGATTAGTGGATAAAGAAACCATACTAGACGGTGTGTTAGACGCACACATGTTACATCTAAGCGGTGTTTTTAATGCTACTGGACAAATACTGGATGTAAAGGATTTAGTAGCAACAGCACACGATAAAGGCGCCATGGTTGCGTTAGATATGAGTCAACACATGTCGCATAGCAGTTTAGATGCCAACGACATTGATGCTGAATTTTACTATTGGTCAGCACATAAACATTATGGCCCAACAGGTACAGGTGTACTACTAATTAAAAACGAACTTGTAGAAAGAATGGTACCGCTAATAGGTGGCGGCATGCAAGTGCTAAGTGTAACAGAGAACGATATACAGTTTAATGAAAATGCTACTAAGTTTGAAGCAGGCACACCAAACGTAGCAGGTGTTATAGGTATGGGTGCTAGTATAGACTTTATGAATAATATTGGTATGGACAACATACATAAACATGTGGAAGACATGACGCAGGTATTAGTTAACGGATTATTAGAACGTAAGGTTCCTATTGTGTGCGAATCATTACCACGCCATCAACGTGGTGGCTTAGTTAGTTTTACCATACCCGGCTTACATTGTTTTGATGTAGGAACAGAAATGGGACTGTATGGCATTTTTATTAGATCAGGCAAACTATGTGCACATCCTGTAGTAGATAGTTTATCAACTAGTGGCTTCTTGAGAGCAAGTCCTGGTGTTAACACAAACGAAGTTGACATTGCTAGATTCTTTGATGTACTAGACTCGGTGCTATCAAATGGATGATCTACAAAAGTTTATAGCCGCTAAGGTTAAAAAGAAATTAAGAGATATATTTGATCCAGAAATTCCTGTAAACATAGTGGACTTAGGATTAATATACAACGTAGAAATTAATAAAGAAATGGATTGTCAGGTACTAATGACGTTGACCGCACCTAACTGTCCAGCCGCAGAAATATTACCTGCGGAAGTATATGCTCATGCTCAAAGTGTAGAGGGTATACAAAAGGTAAACGTCGATATAACATTCGAGCCACCGTGGACACCTGATAGAATATCAGAAGAAGCAAGGTTTACATTAGGAATAGATTAGGAGAAAAATATGACTAGAATAGCAAGAACTGTACCCAACGTTACATTCCCAGTTAGAATTGATGACGACGATTCAGGATTCACTTGGGGAAGTATAGATACAGAAACTGTTTTTGCCGGACGCCGAGTATTAGTATTCTCATTACCTGGAGCATTTACACCAACATGTACAATGAACCAACTACCAGGATTTGAAGCATACTATGACCAAATAAGGGAATACGGTATTGATGATATTTATTGTGCGTCAGTAAATGACACGTTTGTAATGAACGCATGGTTTAGAGAACTAAACGTTGAGAAAGTAAAAGCAATACCAGACGGCACAGGCTCTTTTACTAGACAAATGGGATTCTTAGTAGATAAGAGTGCGATTGGTTTTGGTTTAAGAAGTTGGAGATACGCAATGGTTGTTAATGATAAAAACATCGAAGTTATCTTTGAGGAACCGGGTTACGGCGATGACGCAACTGGCGATCCATATGAAGTTACAGATCCAAACACAGTACTGAATTATCTTAAGGAAGGCTTACTGCCACAATGAGAACAGACCCGGACAATTTAATGGATGTGCCTAACAGAGTAACAATTAATAACACCATAATAGACGACACGGAGTTTGTAGACAAAACAAACAACAAGGCTCCGTTGTTTACGCCATTATTTGAAAAATATGGAACAGCACCTGAGGATGTGTGGCGTAACTTTTTACATGTATCGAGATCGGGTCCATGGCAGACAGTTGTTAATAAGGAATCACTCGAAGACAAATTTCATTTTAAAAACAAACTATTTTCGTTTGCTTCGCAGTTCCGGTATGCTGAATTAGTACTTATTACAAAAGAAGATATATGTAAACTGGTATACGACCTAGGTCCGGAAAGTAAACAAGAAACAATAGACCTACTAAAAAAAGAAATAGCATTTAAAGAAAAATGTAAAGAATATGTATTCGCTAAAGTAGAGTATTATCCTGATATGGAACATTACGATCTAGATAAGTATCAAGAAATAGTAAATACATACAATGAAATCAAGTAACCTAGTAGCAATAGATTTAGAAGTAGCAAGTACTTGCAATGCTGTTTGTCCTGTGTGTATTCGCAGGCAGTCTGGTGAATTAGCAGACTTTGAACAACAGATGCGAACACTAGATGATGTTAAAAGAATCTTTGATGGTGTAGCAAAACAAATTCAACATATACAACTATGCGGCAACTACGGCGACCCAATGACGTGTGCTGAGATACTGCCTATATGCGAATGGTTCAAAGAACAGAACCCTTACATAAGTATTAGGATTTCTACAAACGGTGGTATAGGCAAACCAGATCATTACAGGCAGTTAGGCAAACTAGGTGTCGAAATGGTATTTGGTGTAGACGGTGCTAGTAACGATATACTGGAACTACACAGAGTAAATGTTAGATACGATCGTGTATTGCGTAATATGGAAGAATACTATAGCGAGAATACATCTATACATAACGAATGGCAATATATTGTATTTGACGAAAACAAATGCGATTTATTAGATGCTGTTAAACAAGCAAAAGAATTAGGTGTACACACATTTTATATTAGACACCCAAACGGTTTTGACGATTCGGATCGCGGCATACCTGTATATAATTTTGCTGGTAAATTTACGCACTGGCTAACAGCAGTAACAGACGAATACCAGCCGTGGTTAGATCAACATTTTAATCTCACGCAGGAACATACTTTTGAACATTTGGTAAAATCATTAGAAAAAGTTATACCCATATATAACGAAAAGTGTCATACCGAAGACGTACCGGGCAAATACACACCTGACGACCCGAAACCATATGATGGTATTACACTTTATGAGTATACAGATTTAGAACAACACATGATTGATCATATATCAAAGGTTGATAGGCAAGAGTGTTATAGTCTAAACTATCACGAGAATACCAACTTTGAAAATGAAATACTCAATGTGTTTGTTAGTCATGATAATTATGTATATCCTTGTTGTATGGTTGGTAGTGTTGTGAGTAGATCAAAGCAGAATGATTACGATGGTGAACAAGGACACATAAACAGTTTGTTAAATGATATCACAGAAAGTAACTACAATGACTTTAGTGTATCAGATAAATCGTTAAAGTCTGTATTAGACAGCGGTGTATTACACAAAACATATTATGATCATATGAAGGCCGGCGATCCAAATTCCTATTGTAAATTAACGTGCGGCAAGTGTACTGGTTCAAGAAGTATCTATCAAACGTTCTAACCTCAATAAATATTATTATGAAAATTAGACTTATTTGGAAGTTCATTCCTATTCCGGTTTTCATAACAAATTGGTTGATACCTAGCAAGTTTGCCGGATATCACATAGCGACACTGACGTTAGTAAGACCCACACATAAAGACGACGAGGGACTTATACAACACGAACTAACTCACGTGAAGCAAAATATTAGAACTTTTGGTGTATCAGGTATTAGACAATACTTTGATAAAAACCACAAATTAGACAGAGAATGCGAAGCATACGCAGTTCAGTTACAATATGTGCCAAAGTCTGATAAGGATGTTATGAATAAACGTTTTGTGAATTATATATATTCAAAATATGATTTAGGAATGAGCAAAAATTACATTAGACGCAGATTTAATTCAGCAGTGGAGAAGGCCGGAAGAGGTTAATTCCAAACTCCGATTTTTGCGATTTCTCTATTGACTCTCCGTTAACGGACATTATTATGGGTAAACTATGGATCATAGGCGACAGTTTTTTTACACGGTGTGTAGATACTGGTGAACATGGCGGCGAAGAACTACGACTAGGTAATGCCAGTTGGACTGAGCAGGTTGCTAAACATAAGGGACTGGATACTGAATACTATCATGTGTTTGGCGGTGCTAGTAACTATAGTATACTGCTAGGACTAGACAACGTAGTAGATCAACCAAGATTCAATATAGAAACAGATCAAGTGCTTTGCGGCTTTACTACTACAGTAAGGCATCTATACTGTGGCACTAATCCTATGCCGTTTGATCGCAAAGCAGGCTTACTTAACGAGAAAGAATTTAGATTGGTAGGCAGTCAGAGTATACATCAGCATGTGAGCCCAGAGTTCTCAAAATCAGTTGCTGGTCTTACCAGTGAAATGATTAACGCACACGAACAGTACCAAACATACTTATATCCAGTAGAGTTTTACGAGTACATACAATGTATGCTCATAGACGGAGCAATTACCAGAGCAAAGCAACGTGGTATTAATATTATACCACATGTGGGATTTATGGATTTTCCATACTGGTATGAGACAGAATCAATAGAACAAGCATTCGATTGGCACAATAAAGAAATGTTTTCAGTACCAAGTTTCAAGTCTGTGTACAAACACATTATACATTCAGATCCACATGATGTAACACACGAGACACAGTTTGTCCGTTACAGTAATCACATGTCACCACAAACAGCACAGCAATACGCACAACTATATATAGAGTATTACGATGCCAAGTAAACTGTGGATACTGGGCGACAGTTACTTTACCAGATGTATACATGCGGAACAACGTTTGCCAAACAGCAGTTGGACTGAACACTTTGCTCACAACATAGGCCTAGAGCCAAAATACTACTGGGCAGTAGGTGGAACCAGTAATACCAGCATACTGCTTGGATTAGAACAGTTGTGGTCGCACAAAGAATATAACTGTGACAGCGATCAAGTGCTTTGCGGCTTTACTACTACAGTACGTGGATTGATGCGTGGTAACAGCACTAAACGATTTGATCACACAGTTGGCATAGATAACTTACGTGAAGACAGAGTGCGGCACACAGAACTACACCATCTCACTCCTAATACACCAAAAGGCAAGGCACAAATTGCGTACTATGAACAAATGTATAGTGTGGATTATGAACAGTACATACAACACATGCTCATAGACGGAGCAATTGGCATAGCAAAAACCAAAGGCATGAACATCATACCACATACTGGTGTGCTGGACTTTCACTATTGGAACTTGATACCAAAGGACTTTCCTGACGCAGACAGTTGTAAGGATGTGTATAACTGGTGTCATGGTGAAATGTTTGATGCGCCTAGTTTGTTAGATGCTCACCATTGGGATTGGGAACAAAGACTAAATAAAGGTGACGGCTACAATGAATTAGAGAACTGGGACATAAACAATTCCACAATATCTATGTACAGTAATCACATATCGCCTGAAGCGGCAGAGGTGTACGCACACAAATACACGGAGTATCACAATGACAGATAAGTTTCACCCAGAAGAAATAAAGAACAGCAAAAGAATTTACAAGAGTGCTACACCCAAGCAAGACCTAAGTTGGTATATCAAATGGTGTGCTAGTTGTTTTATCTTAGCAAGTATGAGTATGCGTGGCATAGAAGGGTTACAGTTGTTTGATCTAGTGTTAAGCCTAGTTGGTGTAACAGGTTGGATGATAGTAGGCATACTGTGGAAGGACAGAGCATTGATGTTATTAAATGGTGTAGGCATAGTGTTGTTTGCTAGAACACTACTACAAGATTATATAGGACCGTGGTTATCATGAGCGAACTAGAAAAAATAGAAATGAAAATCTCGCCCGATGTACAGTCTGATTTCGAAGGCAGTACAATGAGCAAAGCAGGGAAACTTGCTATGGAACTCAACAAAGAACGTAAACGTCTCAAACAAGAGATGGAAGAACTACAACTAGAAGTCGAGGATTTAAAGCCTGCTACACCCACAGGCACAATTGACAGTTATGTTAAATGGGTAGCAACAATATTCAGTGTGATAGGCGTATTCCTTATCAGTGCCGGACTAGGCACACTAGGACAATGTGCGTATTTATTAGCCGCATGTGCTTGGGTATATGTAGGACATTGTTGGAATGATAAAGCAATTATGATTGGTAGTGCTATAAGTGGAACAGCAGTAATGATGAATCTAGTCGACTTAATGTTGTAATATGAATCCTAACGACCCAGCATTAAACATAAACTCACGCAGTGACTTAGAGACATTACGTGATACATATTATAAACTGGGTGGATGTAAATTAATACATCGTAGACAACTTCCAAACAAGTTCTTTGACGACAGCGGAGCAATTAAGTTTGCTAAGTATTGGTTAGACGACGATGACCCACACTTAGTACATCAGTTCAAAGACGCAAACGAAAATCTAAACGAATGGGAAATGACAAAAGCAGGTGGCGTATATACCTTTGCTAAGTTCCTGTGGTTGTGGGCAGACTTACAACATAACGAAACTCATATACCACCACAAGCACATTACATACGCAATCTACAAATGGAAGACGAATTAGTATGTCATCCAGGTAGTGTTAAAGTAACAGTACTAGATTACTATAACAAAGACTTTGAACTATTGATATGGAACAGTAAAGACAAACACCCAGATGTAGAAACACTAACGTTTGAAGATTGGTGTGATATAGTACCAGTACAAGGTACACAAATAATGCGTACACCAGGCACCTTAGAAGTATGGACCGACACAGGGTTTCACAATGATATAGAAACGTGGTACAGGGACTTTCACAGCAAAGTAAAAAACAAGTTTACAGTATTCATAGGACACGACAATAATCATTCCTATGCTAGTGATAAATGTGCTAGAAGTATACGCAAGTATAATCCAGACATAGATATAAAATTCATTGACATTAGCCAACTTCCTATGTATAATAGAGAATGGGAGAAGCAAACAACAGAGTTTACATATAGTAGATTCTTAGTACCGCACTTAATGAACTACGAAGGCGTTGCTATATTCTGTGATGACGACTTTATATGGAACTGTGATCCGTTAGAAGTACTATATAGTTTTGATGTAGATAAAGCAGTAAGTGTTGTACAACATAATTTTAACAAGGACTTATCAGGCACTAAACTTGATGATCAAAAGAATGTTATGTATCCAAAGAAACTGTGGAGTAGTTTAATGTTATTTAATTGTGGTCATCCTGATTGCGCCAATTTAACTCCACACATAGTAAATACCAAGAGCGGACAATGGTTACATCAATTCTATTGGACCAACAATATAGGTAAGATACCGCATACATATAATTGGTGCGAGGGCAGTTGTGACTACTGCTCAGAGGCTTCTGAAACAATTGATGAAGCAAAAGTTACACATTTTACCAGGGGTGGTCCTTGGTTACCAGGCGACTGGTCACACATAAACGCATTAGAAAAATGGCATAAGGTTCCTTGAAGAAGATGGCTAATTTATGGGTAACAGGTGACAGTTGGGGAGTCCTGGATAAAGAGTTACCTCATACGCACTGGGTTAATTATTACGCAAAACACTATAAGTTAGAAAATATATACTGTCTAGCAAGACAAAGTATTTCGCAAGATATGATTAACTATATGACTCATTGTGTAGTTAAAAATATACCATGGGAAGGCAGAGAAGAGAAATGGTCTAACTATGACGATCATTTAATTGTATTCCCTACAACGCCAACTAGAATAACATTTAAGCAATACTGGGACCTTGATAACTTTAAAGAAAGTCATGGACCGCATAACTTACATTGGCACAGTGGCGCACATTCACAAGTAAAGGATCACCCATGGTATACAGAGTCACGCGAAGATCAATTATCTAACTTAGAGAGCGAAAATTATACGTCATTAGAATTAAGCAAAAACGGAAATGCTAAAATAGTAGAAAGGTTTGGAGCAGTACACCCGGAAGAGTTTTGCGATTGGCGAGATACGAATCATTTAAATCATATTATAAAAGAAGTACAGACATGTAAGGTGTACGGCAGACAACAATTAAGACCATATGATGAGGTGGTTCCTAAAACATATAAGTACAAGGCCGCAACAAGAGAACAAGTTAACCATCTTGATCAGGAAAGACATCTCCTGTACTGGCAAAATATAAAGGAAGCACTATGATATCACAATGTATAGGTATATGTAAATTAGATGAAACGTATGTGTAGGATGCGGCAGAACTACAGATGAAATACAAGAGTGGAGATCAGGAAATGAATCATCGCAACAAATGATCATGCGTGATTGTGTAGCGAGATTAGATGAAGAATCTTTAGAAGTATGGTTAAATAAGTATAAAGCAAAGGTTAAAAGACTTACATGACAGACATCAAGGATATGGACATCTGGGTTATTGGCGACAGTTATGCCCATGGATATCGTACAGCAATAAAAGAATATCAACTAAACAAACGTGTTAAGAAAGACGTAGGCAGTCAGTACGACTGGTGCCTTATGTTGAAAAAGAAATATAAAAATTTAAAAGTTGGTGCTATAACAGGAGCCGACAACTTAACTATTAGCAGTCATTTATCGCACATACTAGAGCACCACTATACAGAAAATATGTTTATTATTCTTTTGTATGCGGCTCCTATGCGAGATATTGCTCCTCTAAAAGGTATCACAGAGTATAACACTTTTAACATAACAGAGAATCTTAATTGGCAAGCATCACGTTATGGACACGAAGTCGAGTGTGGGTGCCAACCAACCAATAAGCCAACACATACTAGTTTTGGAAGTGGGTGGAAACATGCGTTTGAAAATCAAAAAGGTTACTGGCCATGGGAAGGCTTTGCCGCAATACCCGAAGACATGGAACCAATTGTAGAGCAGATTGAAAATCAAATAGGTGCCGACGAATACGAAACCATGACTGATTACAAACATGTTAAAGGTATGTGGAATATACAGCACGAAGCAGAAACAGTCTATAGCATGTTAGCAAAGATGGAACTAAAAAATATTCCATTCATATGGGGCTCAGCAAAACACTGGTACAAGCCATATGATACATTTATAAACATAGCAGACCATTGTCGTAAAGATTTCAACGCAAGTTTCATAGACATAGATCATTTAGACGGTACTAAAAGACAACGCAACGATTACAGCATGTTCTACGTTAATCATTTAAACCTAGAACAAAACTACCAGTGGGCAGAGATGTTTGATAAGAGATTACAGGACTGGCGCCGTCCAATAGCATAAATATTGCTATGTCCACAAACAACAAAGACGACTTTCTACAGCATCGTAAACAACAAGAAGAAAGACATTTTGCTATAGGTGATCCAGATGATCCAATAGCAAGTATTCTAACTGTGGAAGTTAACACCACCGAACTATGTAATAGAACGTGTGTGTTTTGTCCTAGACACGATCCCAAAGTGTACCCTAACAGAAACTTACATATGACTGTAAAGGGAGCAGAAGCAATCAAAGACCAACTACGGTCCATAGGTTACAGAGGCAAAGTAAGCCTTAGTGGCTTTGGTGAAAACCTATTAAACCCTAACTTTAAACGAATTGTAAGCACGTTTAAGCAAGGTTTACCTAAAGCGGTAGTAGAATGTAACACCAACGGAGATCGTTTAACTAAGGAGGTTGTAGAGGATTTATTTACACGCAAACTGGACTACTTGTATATTAACTTGTATGACGGGCCAGAACAAATAGAACACTTTGAGCCTATGCTTGTTAATATTGATAGAGACAGAGTTAAGTATAGAGCACACTATAATGAGGACGACTACGGACTGTTCATAAACAACCGAAGTGGTACAATAGATTGGTTAAATATAGATGACGGGGACATTACCAAATTACAAGGTAAACGATGTCACTATCCTTTTTATAAAATGTTTGTAGACTGGAATGGCGATGTACTATTTTGTAGTAACGACTGGGGTAAAGAACATGTTGTCGGGAACCTGTTACAGCAAGACATACGCGAGGTTTGGTTCAGCAAAGAGATGCGTAAAATTAGAAATAGACTTGCCAAAGGCGACCGGACACATTCCCCATGCGATAAGTGTAGTGTCAATGGACAACTATTTGGAGAGAAGAGTTTTAACTTAATACAAGATCATGAAAGTAATAATAACGGGTAGCACAGGCCTAGCAAAAAATATAAAGTCAGTAATAGAAGCAACACCATACTTAGGCGATAGCCATACAGTAAACTCTGTTAGAGTCGAGGACTCAATAGATTGGAACGAGTATGATGTGTTTATTAATTGTGCTCACGTAGACTTTGAACAGGTAGAACTACTACAAGAATGTTTCGAAGCATTTAAATCAAAAAAAGAAAAAACTATCGTAAATATATCTAGCAGAGCACATCAGCCTAACATCAGTAAAGGATATAAGTATGCGGCCCAGAAGGCGGCACTTAATCATCTAAGCAACAACTTAGTTTATAACAACGTTGAAAAGCAATGTCGCATAATGACATTGAACTTAGGATTACTTAACCATCCTACATTACCAAGTTTAGATTATAACGAAGTTAGCGGATACATTTTACGTTATCTAACTTGGGACAGTCATTTAGAAATACCAGAAGTAACATTACAACATAGTGCTAACTATCTGGCCGTACAGCATCAGAAAGAACTTGACAAACTGCTACAAGAGTAGTACACTACATAAATGATATTAACAATCGAAAACCAAGACCTTGAATCCGATATACCTTACAGCGATGATATTTACAGCATGTGCGAACACTATGTAGAACTATTAGATATCGGCGAGTACGAATGTATGTTGAATATAGTATTACACGATACAAATTTACTAGACGGCTTGTGGGGGTTTTGCGATTGGGAACCTATAGATAAATTAGCAGAAGTACATATAGCAATGAAAGGTCCAGCATGGGGAATAACACTAGCACACGAAATGGTTCATGTAAAACAAAACTTGATGTACGGTGTAACAGCAGAAGGTCCAGCATACGATTTAGAGTACGAACTATATCGCAGTTGGCAGACAGAACATGAACCAACACAATAGAACACTATGGATTGCCGGAGACAGTTACGGTACAGTTGATAACACAGATGGCACTCACTGGCTCGAAGAGTTAGCCAGGTATCACAACTGCGATCGTATACTTAATTTAAGCAGAGGTGGGTTTGATAATAGTGCTATTAATTATGTTGCCGAATCTATAATAAGTAATTCGCCATGGCCTGGTCGCAAGGACAATGAACAATTTTTATACGATAACGATATACTGTTAATATTTTGTACAACCCAGGATCGTTTCTGCCATCTAAAAAACCCACATAAAAAGTTTGATCATAATATCAGTATTGCTAATCTTAATTGGCATACTCCTTACCTAACCGAACAAGTACACATGCCATGGATAGACTACATGCCCAAGGACAGTAATCTATATAGCCAAACGTATAACAGTTTAGCAGGCAAACTACCTGTACTTACTAATCTAGACCTAACCACAGATGACTTACAGCACATAAACAATTCACTGCTTGTACATGATGGAGATTGGGCCAACATACGCAACAGTCAACAACTTGCTGGTGTAATTGGTTTATTCGAACAACGTGCGTCAGCAGATGCTAAACTATATACAGTAAACAATCCGCACCACATGGAGCAAGTAGCACAATATCAACTACCTAACATACAAGAACTAATAGGGGAAACACCAGAGCAAGAAGACACACTAGTTAATCACTTAACTGCCAAACAGCACCTGGCATACTTTGACTGCTTATTGGATTACTTATGATATTACCCACAGGATATTCCTACTCAAACAAACTAGATGTATTGTACATAGCAATGGAAAGGTGTGGCAGTAAGCATGTGCGTAACTGCTTTGGTACAATAGACAATGACACTATACATAATTTTGATATAGACGGTTACTTGCCAGACATCACAGACAACCTTCTAGCAGTAATGCGTAACCCAACAGAGCGACTAGTAAGCATATTTGAATTGATGTACTTGAAAGATCGCGAACCACCCAATGAATGGTTCTTAAAGATTAGCGACGTCGAACCACCGTGGAT
>Ga0222716_10002082_pt1 | contig 16359 bp, 21 predicted proteins | sample C33_13DmetaG_FD_165044 | JGI IMG/M metagenome (GOLD analysis project Ga0222716, IMG submission 165044) | Estuarine water microbial communities from San Francisco Bay, California, United States - C33_13D | ecosystem: Environmental > Aquatic > Marine > Unclassified | place: USA: California... | reverse complement strand
CGATCATAAATGGGGTGAGAAAAAGAAACACTATTCTTGAAAAACAATTCAAGGATGGTTTATTCTCAATAACAGAAGCGGATAAGAAAGAAGCTATAAAAACAGCTGCTTACATGAAAGATATCTTTACCGAGATACCTAACGCTAGGCTAGCTACGTTTTCATTTGCATTATTACATGCAATGGGTCAACCAGGCTTTGATCGTGAACACTTCTTAAACAAAGTCGTAAAGCAATCTAAAAAGTTTAGAGGTGCTACTAACACTAAAGAGTGGTTAGAAATTATAGACTATGTTTATAATAAATATAATAAGAAGAATTCTAATAAGAATTTAGATTTCGACGAAATGTAAAAAGAGGGGGCCTTCGGGCCCCGTCATAAAATTATGATGAATGATAAGGATGTAAAGGAACACCATAAGATGGTTGATAAACTAAATAAACAACAAAAGGAACTTGATGCAAGTTACAAACAATCTTTAGCCAATAAACAAGAACGTATGACAAATGTTCAAGGGTTAAAGAAAAGTAATAAATACAACTATATACGTGGTAAACAGCTCACGGACCCCGGATCAGGGACCAGGGTTTATGAGATAAGTAATTATAGACTTCCGTCTGTAACTACTATACTAGGGGCCACCGCAAATAAATCATTTTTAAAAGATTGGAAGGCAAAAGTTGGAGAAGAGAACGCAGAACGCATCAAGAATCATTCTAGTGCACGGGGTACCTGTATGCATAAATTCCTGGAGCATCATATTCTCGGCACTGGCTGTGTTGATCTTACAAGCATCGGACAAGAGGCGCGTCCCATGGCCGACAAAATTATTGAGATCGGTCTCACACCTATTGACGAATACTATGGGTCGGAAGTTATGTTACATTACCCGGGTTTATACGCGGGCTCAACAGACTTGGTTTGCTTACACAATGGCATGGAAACTATTGTTGACTTCAAACAAAGTAACCGTCCGAAAAAGGAAGAATGGATCGAAGATTATTATTTGCAAATCGCGATGTACGCAATGGCCCATGACTACGTCTACGGCAGCAAGATTGAGCAAGGAGTTATCATGGTCTGCACGCCTGACTTATATTATCAAGAATTCAAAACAGAAGGTGCAAGCCTTCGAGCCTGGAAACACAAAGCACTGAAAAGAATTGACATGTATAATGAACTTATGCATGACGAGAAAGAGAAAACCAAACCAATGAAAGCGGAGGACTTTACAAATGAATGAAATGTTGTTTAGAACGCTTCTAAAGAGATATGAAGCAAACATAGAGGACGCATTGTACAAGATACAATCGTTTAATGAGAATAATATAATAATACCAGAACACATCGATATTACCGGGGAGATTGACAAACTGTTACTAATTATTGCGGAAGCTGAGGATAAAGTGGCAGTAATGAGGAAATATTATGTCGAAAATAAGGCAGATAGTAACGTATTGTGATAAATTTGCCACAATTGTTGCATAAATACCACACCAAAAGTGACAGTGTATATGTATGGTAAAAAAAATAAAAAAAAAAATAAAAACTACTCTAGAAAAAGTGTCTTTTCTGTCACTTCGACTAAAAGTGTTGGTATATATAGCTAATGTCTGCCAAATTGTGGTTTTAAAAAGTGTCATGTGACAGAAAATAATGTCACCTTACCTTCAATCTCAGTTTGCCTATGCGCGCGCGATACAAAATTCTGGAAAAACTGATTTTTTTTAGATACATATACAGAATATGAAATCCAGAAAAAAATCTAGAAGAATTGACAGCTACGAGAAACCTAAGACTGTAAAGCAACAGTTGAAGTTTCCATACAAGCGTGTGAGAATCGATTGGATTGATATCATCACTGAAGGTGGCTGGGGCAGCGAGCGTGAGTTTAAGAATATGAAACTAGCAACACCTGTAAGTGAAGGTTGGTTGTTTAGTAAAGATGAGGATACCGTAAGAATCTTTGCTGGCTACGATGTAGATGATGACGGGTCTATTACTTTTTCGGAGAGGTCGGTTTTTCCAACTTCTTGTGTGAAGAAGATAACGAAGATTCATTAACGTCTTGTGACTCACCTTCAACAGTCTTCATGTTCAACAGAGCGCTGTAGTCTTCTAGTATTTTTGCTCGTTTCATTCTTAATTCTTCCTCTGACATTTCTTCTAGTTTACCTGTTTTTATTATCTTTCTGTCTATATATAACCCTGCCGCTTTTCCACGATTTGTTTCAGCGTTTACAGCTGCTGAGAAAGAACTTTTTTTCAAAGCCGCGTGTTTGATTCTATCTAATTCTGCTATATGTTTTGCATAAGTCACTTCATGCTTTTGTAGTCTTTCTTCATGTAATTTACCAATGTATTGCACAACAAGTGGTGCATGTCTTGGGTTTGTTAACTCACTACCTTCAACACGTGCTCTCTTTGGAGAGTACCCTGCCATCTCTGCCGCTTCTGATTTAGATAATGGTCCTTCTGGTCCACCAAACACCAATAGCTCGGCAAATCTCTTTTGCATTTCTGTTAATCTTTTTGGAACTCCCATGTTGACTTTTTAAGGTAATAGTCCTATAAAGTCAAGGTATGAAAGATAAACGTACATATACACATCAGAAAGAACATGGGGAAGATATGAGTCATGAAAATGAAACTAAGATAACAAATGAAGACAGAGGTCCTTTGGATTTAACTCTGTTGATTGAATTACATCAAAAAGAAATATGGGAATGGAAACAAAAAGAATCAGAGTGGATCAAAACAGAAAACCAACTGTCTGGTAGTAAAAAAATTATACAGGAGTTAAGCGCTAAAATTATTGATCAAGTGCGAATCATAGCTGAATTAGAAAAAAAACTTGCGGACAAAAACAAATGAGAGTAAGAGACCTACAACAATTCCTTTCTACTTTTACCGCTAGTAATAAGGCAGGCACCATGCAAGGCAATGCTGTTAGTGATGCTGTACTCTACGTTGAAGTGAATGGTCAACTACATGAAATTAAAAAAATGGAAGTACAAGAGAACAGTCAAACTATATTTGGGTTACAAAAAAACCATCAATCTCACCGTCTTGTGTTAAAAACAGAGCAAAGATCTAACATAGTTTTACCGGGGAATCTGCGTACGCCGGGCGCGTAATGCGTGGGGTAATTACCTCGATAACCACATGGGTCCAGAGGCTAAATTTTACAAAGAAATTAAAAGAAAGTTACCGGAGTTTTCCTTTGTTCGGATTGAAAACAGTAGCTTACTTGGTACTCCTGATCTATTGGTCTATAATACTTCTGGGCACTTTTGTACTGTAGAGCTCAAGGTAACGAAAAGTAAAAAAATCAGGTTTAGTCCACACCAAATTGCGTTTCATTTACGCCACAATCAGAACACATTTATCATGGTAAAGACCCTTGGTCCTTTACCCCCTAATACTTCTCCAATATCCATGTTCCATGGATCGAGAATCAGGGAGCTTGCCGCTTGTGGCTTGACGCTTGAAGCTTGCTGCCTGGGGCTTGACGCTTGTCGCTTGATGCTTGCTCAGGTTGGTTCGAAAGCTTGACGCTTGGAGCTTGAAGCTTGTCGCTTGAGGCTTGTGGCCCGGACCAGGACGCACGCTCTGACTCACCCGTCGGCTGTCTTTTGCTAATGGCCTGATCCGAATCGGAAGAAGGTACCTTGAGCTTAGCCCGTGCTTCTTCCTTATTACGTGCGGGTGAGCTGCCTGAACATGCCAGGTCTTCTTTAACAGCGTTGCGCTTCGCTAACTCGTTTCCCGCGTCTCGTAATTCTTTATAATATTTTGGATGTCTAAACATAATTAGTGTTTTCCATAACTAACATTTTTTATATCTTTATTCCAGCACGCTCTGCATTCTCTGCATTTTCCGCCCTGAGTTGGCGCCGGGCAGCTGGGGCTTCCATCAGTCACCACCGTTGAGCTGTGAGTCCAGGCGTTGCCAGCGGTCCCGTCTACCTTCGCAGCGCTTAATCTTATAATTAAATTGTCTGGGACCTCTTCAGGTGCTGGCAAATACTGACGCTCTTGTGTTGGCATCCAGTGCTGAGTGTCAGGTGTGAGCTTGCACACTTCTATAATTTTTGCCATATGTTCGTGTGACTGTACATCTCCGGCGTCGTGCCACCTGAACCACTTCTGGCGCTTGATCACCGCGGCCATTGCTTCGACCCATAGCGGGTGACTGATGGCGTCCAGCCTTCGATACTGGGCCTCCCTGATTGCAGGGTATCTGGTGTAATTTCCTTTTAGTGCATAGCAGCCGTAACACGGTGAAGTCTTGACCTTCCTAAGCTTCGAGCCCGTTTGACATGCCCACGCTGGCAGGCTGTAAGATAGGCCCGGCATCTTGCTTGTCTTTGTAAAACTGTCTGTAATTTTTAACGCTTCTTTTACTAGCATATATCTTTCTCCTTTAGTTTATAGGATACAATAACATTATAATTTAATCTTGTCAAGCTTGCGGCTTGTTGCTTGCAGCTTGCGGCTTGCTGCTTGTAGCTCGGTCCCTGGTCCTCGAGCCATCGCGCATGGCCAAGGTAAACCTTGGCCATTGGTAATCCGGGTCGTCTACTCACGCTCTCCCGCTTCCATAGTTTTGATAAATGGATCTTCACTTTCTTTGTCATACTCTTTATAACGCTCTGCAGTCTTAGCTTGATCAACCTTCACCAGCCGCAGGATCTCTTCTATAGCATCCGCTATTCTTTTTAGTTCATGTTCCATAATATTCCTTTCTAAATACATCCTACACTATCCCGTAACCATTGTCAAGCGTTGCTTGCTGCTTGAGGCTTGGCGCTTTTACCCGTTGCGCCTCCTGGCCAAGGAACTCGGCGCACCATGGTGTTACACACATTGCTACCTTGCGGATCATCGCTGACGTACAGGGAAATGCCATAGGCAGATTTGGACGCTGGTGTACACTTACTGATACTATTATTAGCAGGACCAATCACGCAACATTGTCTTCTCACTTCCAGCTTCTGTATATCGACAATGCCTGGAAGCATTGGTCCAGCAAATAATGATCAAACTTTACCCAGTTCGATCAATGGGTTGATCAGTCACTATGCTACGCGGGTAGTCATGACGCCTCCCATTGCATGACATACAGATATCCTGGCGTTATACCCGTGTTATAGTGTTTATCTCCACAGTCATTAATGACTGATCCCAGATCCTTTCCGCCCCTATAGTTAAGCTAGTATAAGGAAAGGATCAGGGATCAGTGCAGGGGAATTTTTAGGGTATCCCCTGCTCCTATTTTTTTATTTCACCTAAACAGAATAAAAAACATAAATCATATATAATGCTTGACTATCCTATTGTCAAGTAGTAAAACAATTAAATGCAAAATAAAAATAATAACCAGAAAGGTACAATGACTAAAATAAGAATGAATACAGAGTTGCGAAACAAACTCTTTAATAAAATAAAAGATGTCTTTGAGAACGAGGACACACAAGAACGAGAGGCATTTCTTCAAGCAAGAGAGTGGGTTAATGAAAAATATGTTATGGCAAGTCAACTTGCAAAACAAGTTGTTGAGAGAGCATATCCAATAGATGATGTTGCAACACTCCGAACTTTCAAAAAGAAATATGGAAGTCCTTGTGATGTTGTTGCAAAAGATAAATGTTTTTACTTTGCACATAGTGAGGACAAAGATGATGAGGGCGATATCAAAGAAACTAAATCACACTTTGATTTTGGTTTGTTTGGCAATCTAAATGGTAGTGAGTATAGTAGTGAAGACGGAAAGAAATTTGCGTTTGCATATTACCGAGAAGATTTAAAAGCTATGGATTGCAACCCAGATATCTTTGCACAACAAAATGAAAACAAAGATAATCCACACAAAACAAAACACGTTGATGAGTGTTCAAAGGCACTTGGTCATAGTAATAGTCATAGTTATTCAAATGGCGACCACAATGGTATGACTAAAACATTTGACGACCAATACTATCTTGATGTCATTGGAACTTCTTATTGTCGTTCAAGAGCAATCGCTTGTACTAAAAATGAGTATGAACAATTTGAAACTTGGAGAATTGCAAAAGGCAATCTAGTATCTAAACACCAAACATGGATTGATACAATTCAAAAACAATCCGACCAATTAAAGATTGGCTTGAAAGCATATAGATATCTTTCAGAGGGTATTGAACTTGCAACAGAACTTGGAATACAAGTTGATGAGGCAGAGTTAATTAGAACTAACTCAACAGGATTGACAATATACAATCCAAGCAACTTGGCTAGTATGATTAAGGGTATGAAGAATAAAAATCAATCAAGAGAGGCGAAGATATTGGCTAGAAAACAATATGAAGAAAGTCTAAATTAGTAGTTGACACTATGGGACAATTCATATAGGATTGTCCCATACAAATAGAAAGGTATAATATGGAAAACAACACAACATTCAGAATAACTTATTATTCTAACAAAGATAAAAAACACATAACTCGTTATGGTAAGTGGACGGACAAGTGTAGATATTGGACAAGCAAACAAGGTGCAAAGCTGATGACATACTTTGACATGGACGCAGACAATTATAGAACTGCCAAAGGCAGTTGGAAAGTGAGGTTGTAATGGCTGTAGATTTTGACGCGTTAGATTTAGTAAGAACACAAAATCGTTCAGAAATGCATGAGAGAAAAAAGATAGAGTTTTTAGAGGACAGAATTAAGACTCTGGAAAACGCAATAGAAAGTCATGCAAAGATACTTGCAAGATTTCAAATGACCGAGGGCAAAGAGCAACCATTAATATTAACTAAAGAAATGGAGATTAACAATGCCTAATAAACATTTTTGCCAAGGACCTAATTGCCATACTAGAACTACTAATGATAGGTTTCTAAAATCCAGAGGTGTGGTCCGAGGTCGTTATGCATACTGTAATATAGACAATCAAAATTGGTATTCGGGCTCAGATAAATATTTCTGTAGTCAATCATGTAAGTTTGATTGGTTATCATTGAACATGGAAAACATCGAACAAGGTCGACCGATTGAGTTTATCAGACACAGACGTGAAAGCCAAGGTTATGCCAAGGTTAAGAACGAAGAAAGGTGGGGTGCAGAATATTCTATTCAAAGGGTTGACAATAGGACCGAATTAGACTAGGATTATCCTATTAACAAGAAAGGTATAATATGAACAAACAAGAAAACAAAATAAGCTTTACTGATTATGTTAAAGCTAACACCGATCAAGATCAATTCAAGATCATTGACGATGAGAAGAATACTCCATCACTAAAAGAGGCGCAGGACTTTGTAGGTGGTATGGTTGAGTGTATTACTTGGCCTAATGGAGATCTATTAATAGTAAATGAAGAGGGTAAGTTAATGGGACTACCATTAAACCCAGAGGCAACACTATTATGGAAGATGACATTCGACAACGACAACTATGTTACAGGTCGTAAAGACATTGTTGTAGGGCCTGCGCTCTACATCAAGAAACATGCTCTAGGAAACTGGGCATAACCTTTCTTGCCCTGGCGCTAATGCGCCAGGGTGCACGTAACGTGGACCAATAGAGGTACCACACCCAATCCCAATTAACTTTGTAACGATATAAGCAATACACCTTAAATAAAAAGGGGTCCCACTACTCTCGGTTGTATAGCTTGATTTAGACAGTTAATGGTGGTAAAAAACTTATCAAACACCTAAGATGGTGCAAAAAATTTTATAAAAAATTTTTATGAATTTAGATGATATAGATATAAGTAAACTACCTGCTGAAGTTAGAAGAGAACTATTACAACTAGATGTCTCGATTGCAGAAAAAGAAATACAAAACAAAGCTAAGAATGACTTCATGTCCTTTGTCAAAGCTGTGTGGCCCGAGTTTATAGAGGGACCGCACCACAGAGTCATAGCACAAAAATTTAATGACCTTGCAACTGGTAAAATTACCAGACTGATTGTCAACATGCCTCCACGTCATACGAAATCAGAGTTTGCATCGTTCTTGTTACCAGCGTGGATGGTGGGCCGTACCCCTAAGTTAAAGATAATCCAAGCGACTCACACAGGAGAACTAGCCGTAAGGTTTGGTCGTAAGGCTAAAACACTAATTGATAGTGAGGATTATAAAAAAATATTTGATACAACACTCAGAGAAGACTCTCAGGCTGCGGGACGTTGGGAAACTGCCCAAGGTGGTGAGTATTTTGCAGCTGGTGTTGGTGGTGCGATCACGGGCCGTGGTGCGGACTTATTGATTATTGACGATCCACACTCGGAGCAAGACGCAATGTCAGCCAGCGCCTTTGATAATGCTTATGAATGGTACACATCAGGACCAAGACAACGTCTTCAACCTGGTGCAAAAATAGTTTTAGTTATGACAAGGTGGAGTAAAAAAGATTTAACAGGAATTTTATTAGATAATCAAAAAGATGTTAAGGGTGATCAGTGGGAAGTGGTGGAATTTCCGGCGATCTTGGACCACGGATCTAAGAAAGAACCGGTGTGGCCACAATATTGGAAACTAGATGAACTTGAAAAAGTAAAAGCTACACTTCCGGTTGGAAAATGGAACGCACAATGGATGCAAAAGCCAACTTCTGAAGAAGGAGCACTAATTAAACGTGAATGGTGGAAAACTTGGGACAAAGATTATCTTCCAGATTGTCATTACGTCATTCAAAGTTACGATACTGCGTTTTTAAAAAAAGAAACAGCCGATTTTAGTGCAATTACGACGTGGGGAGTGTTTTATCCAAACGAAGATGCAAAACCAAATTTAATTTTGCTAGATTCTGTAAAAGATAGGTTTGAATTTCCAGAATTACGTCGACAAGCGTTAGAACAATATCAATATTGGAATCCTGACATGGTAATCGTTGAGCAAAAAGCATCGGGTACACCCCTAACTCATGAATTACGTCAAATGGACATTCCAGTGATGACTTTTACGCCAAGTCGTGGTAATGATAAGCACGTACGAGTAAATTCTTGTGCACCACTGTTCGAAGCTGGCATAATTTGGGCTCCTGACAGAAAATTTGCAGAAGAAGTCATTGAGGAGTGTGCATCATTTCCATATGGCGATCATGATGACTTAGTCGATAGTATGACTATGGCCGTTATGCGATTCAGGCAGGGAGGTTTCCTACCCCATCCAGAAGATTATGAAGACGAAAAGTCAGAACCTAGGATTATGGAGTATTATTAATGTCGGCAGTAAAAATTATACAAGCTTATGCAAAAAAATCACTGACCAAGAACCAAGGTTCAGGGATTACAACTTTGCCAAGTCAATTTATGGCTGAATCAAAAGCTGGAGAAATTGCAGCTATATTACAACAAGCCGGAATGCCGTTACAACAATTAGATAATTTTATTAGATCAGAAGCAGATCTAGTAAAATTTTTAAATATAATTAAAAATGCAAACAAACCTAGAGTTATTCCAGGAACAAGTGCTGAAGGCAAAGCTATTACAGAAAAATTATTTGGTAAAAAAGGTGAGGTTGTAGATTTTCCACAAAAAAGAAGTTTTAAAGAAGAAATAGACGCCATGAGAAAAAGTGGCGACATTGTAGATGAAAAAGACATGGTGATTAGTGATAAGATTACAGACAGAGAGATGTTTAAGAATTCTAATTTAAACAAAGAACCTATTAGTGAAAAATTTATAGATTATACAATTCAAGACATAAATAAAAAAGAACCTCTTGAAGGTATGAAAATTGCAAATAAAATTATTAAAAGAGAAGGTGAATTTAAAGATTTAACAGAAGCACAATCAAAAAGAATATTAAAAGAAACTGATGATCATCTTACAGGTAAAGATATAGATTATGATCCAGAAGATTTTTATGCTAAAGGCGGACGTATTAGTCGTGGTGGCGGCGGTACTATGGGTGCATCTGACAGAGGTTATCAAGGTGGAGGAAGAGACTCAAAAGGTAGTGTTTCTGGTACTGCTCCTGGTGCAGCTCCAGGACCAGGTGGAGATGGACCACCACCAAGAGTAACAAATAATCCACCACCGAAATCTGTATCAGAAACTGTAGGAATAGAAACTGTAATTGAAAACGATATTAATCCTAATAAATTTAAGAATTATTTAGCTGCAAACAATAAATTTAATTTACAAAATTATTTAGACTTTCAAAACCAATTTAATCTGCTTGATACAAATAAAACATATGACGAATATATAGAAATGATGGATAACGACGAAACATTAAATGTGTTTCAAGAAGACGATATGAATAAAAAAAGCCAAGAAATTTTACAACAATTTGATTTTGAAAAACCTTATAATGAAAAACCAGGAATTTTTATAAATCCTGAAGAACGTAGATATAAAATGGCTGCAAAAACAGGCGGACGTGCAGGATTCTATACAGGTGGTATCACAGATGTAGAACCGAGTCTTGATGACATTGGCCACGGTGCAGATGCAATGAATGCAAGAACTAGATTAATGTCACCAGGTAATCAAGCAACTACTTCTACAGGATTAAATTATTTATTAGCTGAAGATAATGACAACATGAGAATTCCATTTAGTGCAGGTGGTGGCGGAAGACGTGCGTTCTTAAAATTAATGGCATCAATAGGTGGTTTAACAGCAGCAGCTAAATCTGGTATACTAGGACTTGGTGAAGGCACAACTAAAAAAGCTATTACAGAAACTGTAAAACAATCTGCAGGATCAGGAACACCTCCTCCGTACTTCTTTAAGCTAGTAGAAAAAATTAAAACAATGGGTGACGATGTAACTGTAGGTTCTTCAACAATGCCAAGACAAAAAGTTACACGATACAAAGATTATGAATTAACAGAAAATGTTGCAACAGGTAGTAAAGAAATAAAAAAAATTGGAATCGAAGACGACATGATAACTAAAAATGAATATATGACATACACAAAAGGTCAAGCTGATGAAACTACAAAAGGTAAAAAACCAGCAGATGATTATGAAGAAGTTACAGAAGTTAATTCTAGAATTTACAAAGATAACTATAATGACCCTAATTACGAGGATGGAATTGAATTAAAAGAAATTTTAGAAGAGGTTGGTGAAACTGTAACTAAAAAAGCAGACGGCGGTCGTATTGGTTTTAGAGTTGGTGGTTCAGGTAAAAAATTTATAGAAAAAATATTTGGTAAAGGCAGTCTTGATGTTATGAAATCAAGAGATCCTGAATTGCACAAAGGAATGTTAGAAGTTGTAGAGATGTTTAGAAACAGAGACAAAGAAGGTTTAAAAATGTATTTACAAAAGTTCTTGCCTCACATGGATGATGAAACGATTGAAGCGTTTATAGTAGGTGATGCTGTTGATGCTGCTGGCCAAGGAAAGTATGGTCTTGATAATATACAAGGTCAACTGATTAGACTTGGTAGTGGTAGAGATTATGCAGGTAAAATAAAAATGGTAAAAGACGCTGAGAACATGAGAGCATTAGATAAGTTAGATGTTACAGATCGTAAACCAAACGCATCAGGCGGTCTACAAACCATGTTAGGGGAATAATGGACGACATACTTAGTCAGATCATAGCCTACGCTCCAGATCGAATAGACACGGAAACAAAAGCAAGAGCCATGGTCCAAGGACCACGGAACATGAATCAAGGTGGACGTATTCCGTTTGATAATGGTGGTGATGCTTTTAAATTAAAAAAATTACAAGAAGATTATGATAACTTTGGAAAAAAAGAATTAAACAAAGCAGCAAAGACTTTAGGTTTTAAAAACTACGAGTCTATGTCGGGCGTAGAAAATTCTAATTTTAGAAGAAAAATAAAAAGAGAATTAAACGAATACGGTGAAGTATTAACTAGAAAAGAATCTGACATAAGAGGTAGAAAAAAAAGAATTAAAACTGAACAAGATATTCAAATAAAATTATTAGAAGAAACAAATAAGAAAAAATTTTTTGATCCTGAAAAATTTGCTAAAGCAAATAAAATTTCAATGAAACAGTTAAAAGATGAAGCTAGAAAATTAAGAAATAATATCTACGATAAAAGAATGTTGGTTTCAGGTAAAGAAATGAGATCTACTTTAGAATGGATACCCGATGATTTAAAACAAGCAGATAATACATTAAATAAACTATGGAAATCTAAATTAATTGCAAACGATAGAGGTAAAATAGAAAATTTATTTTATGATGCGTTTGGTAATCCAGATTCTCCAACCTTTAATCCTAAAAAACATTTAGCAATAAGAAATAATTTAACAGAATATTATCAATTAAGAGATGCCATAAAAGCAAAATATCCAAATATTAATTTAGCATTAGATCATCCTTTATCTAAATCTAGTTTAAAAAATTTGTTTAATGCATCAGCAGATCAATTAACAAGAGTTAATCCTTTAGAATTTGATCTTAACAATGGTTTTAAAGATTCATTGTCACAACAATATGAGTTATCTGTAAAAAATAAAAATGCTAATCAAAAAAAAGCTGTAGAAAAAATAGCAAAAGATTTAAAAATAAATATTGGAAAAATAAACAAAGATGCAACCAACTTTAATTATGGTGTTAAAGAATTTCAAAAATTAAACATGAAAGATGAGATATTAAAAGCTGTACAAAATCAAGCAGATCTTAGTTCTAATTTTAAAAATTACGTTAAACAAAATCCTGATTTGTTTAAAACTGCAAACATTAATACAAATACAAACATAACTAAAGTTACACAAAAACAAGTAAAACAAGTTGCATCTTTATTAGAAAAACTAGGTTGTGGTAAATCTGCTGGTGGTAGAATTATGTTTGGAGAAGGCACGTCATGTGCGATCAAAGGTAGAGAAATTATAGAAAAAGGATTAAAGAACGGATTTAAAAATAAAAATCAACAAGTATTAGCAGAAGGTATTTTAAAATCAGGTAGATTTTTAAAAGACGCTGCATCGCTTAGAGGTTTGTTTGGTCCTGCAGCTTTAGCATTTACTGTAGCAGCAGAAGCAGGGTTAGTTGGTTATGATATGTTAGCAAGCGGTAAGTCATTTAGAGAAGCGGTTGGTGACAGTGTATTTAATTATGCATTAGGTGATAAAACTAAAATAGATTCTGTGGAAGAAAGAGACAAAAGAATGGTAGCAGAAGGTATGACTTCAGAGCAGATGGGTAAAATAAAATACTTTGAATCTATGATGGATGATATGCAAACAGGTTTTAGTAATTATGATAATATAAAAAACTTAGAGAAAAAAATTGAAGAAAACACATTAAACCAACAAGTTAATCCACAACTTTTTCCAGATCAAGCTTTTCAATTAGAAACTCAACTAGCTAAAGCACAAGCCGAAAATCAAGATTATTTTAGAACCAACAGAGTAGGTGAATTAGAAAATTACTTTACACTTAAAGAAGACGGAACAACTCCTTTTGCACAAGGAGCATCAACTTTAGAAGAAGGATTAAGAAGAAATGAACTTGCACAGAAACAGTCTGTAAATAATCCTCTAGAAGGACCAATATCTGAAAAAAAAAGATCTGCAAGAATACGAGAACTTATGTTACAAAACCCAGATGTAAAAAATTATATGAATTCAATATCAAGTAACTACGGATTTATGGAAGGAGGCATAGCTAGTTTAAATGTCAAAAAATAGAAAACCAACAAACAAGAAACCAAGTTTAGCACAAAAGATGCAAGCTAACCCTGGTTTTAAATGGTGGGCAGTGCCACCTAAAAAAGGACCATTATCACAAGGGTTGAAATTACCACCAAAACAAGTTAAGAAAGTCTAGGAGAAAATATATGGCAGATATAGATAAGTCTCTCCCTAACGATAAACGACCTGAAGAAGTTGCAGAAGAGGTTAACGTTGAGGAGATTTTAGAGACAGGAAAAGGACCAATCGAAGTTACAGAAGATGAAGAAGGGGCTACAATTGATTTTGACCCTAGCGCAATGCCTGCACCTGAAGAAGGTGATTTTTTTGCAAACCTAAACGAATTACTTCCAGAAGAAGATACTGATGCCATGGGTAGTCAGTTACAACAAGACTACATGGAATATAAAACTTCTCGTAAAGAATGGGAGAGAGCATATATTACTGGTCTTGACTTATTAGGATTTAAATACACAAACAGAACAGAACCTTTCCAAGGAGCATCAGGTGCAACTCACCCTGTGCTAGCTGAAGCTGTTACACAATTCCAAGCACTAGCTTATAAAGAATTATTGCCTGCAGATGGACCCGTTAGAACAATGGTAATGGGTAAATCAGATCCACAAAAAGAAATGCAAGCACAAAGAGTTAAAAATTTTATGAACTACCAGATCATGGATCAGATGAAAGAATATGAAGCTGACTTTGATCAAATGTTATTCTACTTACCTCTCGCAGGTTCTACTTTTAAAAAAGTTTATTATGATGATTTATTGGGACGAGCAGTTTCTAAGTTTGTTCCAGCAGATGACTTAATTGTTCCGTATACGGCTACCTCATTAGACGATGCAGAATCAGTCATCCACGTTGTCAAGATGTCAGAAAATGAATTAAGAAAACAGATGGTATCTGGATTCTATTCTGACATCGAGTTGACAAAACCAACAGATGCAAACACAAATGAATTAGAAGAAAAAGAGAGAGAAGTAGAAGGACTTACAAAATCCCAAAGAGTAGAAGCCATGTATACAGTTCTAGAATGCCACGTTAATCTAGACTTGGAAGGTTTCGAAGACCTTGGCCCCGACGGAGAGCCAACGGGAATAAAATTACCTTACGTCGTAACAATCGAAGAAGGTAGTAGGAGAGTTTTGTCTATTAGACGAAACTTTGCGCCCAATGATCCAAAGAAAAATAAAATCCAATATTTTGTCCACTTCAAGTTTCTGCCAGGACTAGGATTTTATGGCTTAGGATTAATTCATATGATTGGCGGATTGAGTCGTACTGCAACTGCGGCTCTCCGTCAGTTATTAGATGCAGGGACGTTATCAAACCTACCAGCAGGATTTAAGCAAAGAGGTGTCAGAGTAAAAGATGATGCCGCAAATATACAACCAGGAGAATTTAAAGATGTTGACACTCCAGGTGGTAACCTAAAAGATGCTTTCGTATTCTTACCTTACAAAGAACCTTCAGCTACATTATTGCAGTTGATGGGAATTGTAGTTCAAGCAGGACAGAGATTCGCGTCCATTGCTGACATGCAGGTTGGGGACGGGAATCAACAGGCCGCTGTTGGTACGACCGTAGCTCTTTTAGAACGTGGTTCAAGAGTGATGTCAGCAATCCATAAAAGACTGTACGTAGGTCTTAAACAAGAATTTAAATTACTTGCCAAAATATTTGGTGAGTCTTTACCACCAGAATATCCTTATGATGTTCCGGGTGCATCAAGAAATGTTAAAGCAACAGATTTTGATGATAGAGTAGATGTGTTACCGGTAGCTGATCCTAATATATTTTCTATGAGTCAGAGAGTGTCCTTAGCACAAGAGCAGTTAAGATTAGCAACTTCTAATCCACAAATGCATAACATGTATATGGCTTACAGAGGTATGTATGAAGCAATTGGTGTAAAAGATATCGACAGAGTCTTGCCACCACCTCCACCTAATCAACCAAAAGATCCAGCATTAGAACACATCGATGCAATGGGCGGAAAATCTTTTCAAGCGTTTCCAGGACAAGATCACAGAGCACATATAACTGCTCACTTAAATTTTATGTCTAGTAATTTTGTTAGAAACAATCCTAGCATTACAGCGGCATTAGAAAAAAATATTATGGAGCATATATCATTGATGGCACAAGAACAGGTACAACTGGAGTTTCCGCAAGAAATGCAGATGTTACCACAAATGCAACAAATGGCTGTACAAAACCCACAGATACAACAACAGCTACAACAGATATCTCAGAAAATAGAAGCTAGAAAAGCATTGTTGATTGCTGATATGACTGAAGACTTTATGAAGGAAGAAAAACAAATAACATCTCAGTTCGATCATGATCCATTACTTAAATTAAAACAAAGAGAAGTAGATTTAAAAGCTATGGACACAGAACGTAAGATGAAAGAAGATGAAGCTAGAATAAATCTTGATAGAGCTAAAATGGTACAAGCAAAAGATTTAAATGATAAAAAACTTGAACAAAACGAAGATCTAGCTCAATTAAGAGCTGATACAGCCATTGAGAAATCAATGATGTCTGCAGATGTTAAACTAACATCAGACGCTATGAAAGCCCGAGACGTAAATGTCTTGAAAGGGCCTAAAAGATAGTATAATAACAATTAGGAGAAAATTATGAAGGACCCAAAAATAACTAGACCGGTTGGAGTAAACAAAGATGGTTACGCTAGTGGCGGAGTTAAAGTAGAAGAGTC
>Ga0222716_10002080_pt1 | contig 16364 bp, 21 predicted proteins | sample C33_13DmetaG_FD_165044 | JGI IMG/M metagenome (GOLD analysis project Ga0222716, IMG submission 165044) | Estuarine water microbial communities from San Francisco Bay, California, United States - C33_13D | ecosystem: Environmental > Aquatic > Marine > Unclassified | place: USA: California... | reverse complement strand
ACCCCCCTTGAGAACTTTAAAGGACCAAGAAAGTGGCAGGAAAAAATTTTACGAGAAATGGCAATACACATTGAGCGTAACAATGTATTAGACCTACCAGAGATGTTTAGACTAGCTGTAGCATCAGGTCGTGGTATTGGTAAGTCAGCACTTGTCGCATGGATTATTCTATGGATGTTATCAACAAGACTAGGTGCAACCATAATCGTAACTGCTAACACCGAGCAACAGCTTAGATCAAGAACATGGGCGGAGTTAGGTAAGTGGCTAACGCTATCTATTAATTCTCATTGGTTTACCAAGACAGCCACAACGATTAAACCAGCACAATGGTTTGAAGATGCACTAGTAAACGACTTGAAGATAGATACTGGTTACTACTACGCGCAGGCGCAGCTATGGAGCGAAGAGAATCCTGACGCTTTCGCTGGTATTCACTCCTCCTACGGAGTTTGCTTAATCATGGATGAGGCATCAGGTATTCCCTCGCCCATCTACTCTGTCTCCGAAGGTTTCTTCTCCGAACCCACGCGCGATAGGTATTGGTTCACTTTCTCCAATCCGCGCCGAAACACTGGGCCATTCTACGACAGCTTCAACTCTAAGCAATCCTTCTGGAAGAACGAGCAGATAGACTCGCGAAACGTAGAAGGCACAGACCAAAAGCTCTTTCAAACGATGATTGAGCAGTATGGCGAAGATTCCACAGTCGCGCGCGTGGAGGTGATGGGAGAATTTCCATCCGCCGATGATGATACTGTCATACCAATGGACTTAGTTAAGGCAGCAGTCGATAGGGATGTCTCTCTTACAGCTAACGCACCGATTATATGGGGACTGGATGTTGCACGATTTGGCGGAGATAACTCTGCTTTGTGTATACGCCAGGGAAACCATGTTATGAGTATTAAGTCGTTTAGATCTATGGACTTGATGCAGTTATGTGGTGTGATTAAGAATATGTATGACGAGTGTACTGCGATAGAGAAACCACAGGAAATATTGATTGACGTTATTGGTTTGGGCGCAGGCGTGGTGGATAGGCTCGCGGAGCAGAACTTACCTGTTCGCGGAATCAATGTTGCCGAAGCGCCAGCGAGTAAGAAAAACTATTTAAACCTTCGCGCTGAATTATGGTTTGCGATTAAAGACTGGCTCGCGCAAAGAGATTGCAGAGTTCCACGCGATGATGATTTAGTCGCAGAACTTGTAGCGCCGCTGTATAAATACACCTCTACAGGTAAAATCAAGATTGAGAGTAAAGACGAGATGCGCAAGCGTGGAATTAAATCTCCAGACAAGGCGGATGCGCTCGCGCTGACGATGGCATCCTCGGCTGCAAGTTTTGGTGGAAGCACTAGCTTTTTAGGTTATAATTTCAGACAACCGCTAAAATCTAAAATAATTAGAATAGGATAAAGTATGGCAAAGAAATATAAAGAAGAAGAAATCATGGCCGCAGTAGAAGAGCAAGGCGATATGATTGATTTAGTAGGCGTGATTAAATCCGAGATGGATGATGCCAAAGATTTTATACACCAAGTAGGTGCGGAAAGAGCTGAATCAACAGAATACTACCTAGGCAATGAGCCAGAAGGTACTAGCTCTATGCAGTCAGAGTTTGTTTCTACAGATGTTAGGGAAAGTGTCTTGTTTATGTTGCCATCAATCATGCGTACTTTCTTTGGTACTAAAAAGATTGTAGAGTTTGTCCCTAAAGGACCAGAAGATATAGACGTTGCACAACAACAAACAGACTATATTAACTATGTCATACAGCAAAAAAATCCTGGATTTAAAGTTTTGTATGACGTTTTTAAAGATGCGTTAGTAAGAAAGACTGGTTTTGTAAAAGTATTTTGGGATGACAGCGTAACTGCAACTACCCACGAATTTAGCAATATAGATCCACAATCCTACCAAGCATTAATCATGGATAAGAATGTAGAGGTGGTAGAAGAGTCAGTAACCAATGAGACTATCGTAACGATTGACCCTATAAGTGGCGAAGAGGTAGTGCAAGAAATACCAGCAAGTTATGACCTAACAATTAGAAGATTAAAACCAAAAGACCAGGTGTGTATTGAATCAGTACCACCAGAAGAAGTGCTGATATCAAGGCACGCACGCGACATAGAAACTGCATCTTACGTTGCACATAGAATGATTAAGTCAGTCTCTGATTTAGTTGCTATGGGTTACGACCAAGAAGAGATAGAACAGTATGCAGGTTATGGTGGTAGTGCGTTAGACCCAGAAAGCTACGAAGAGCAAGAAGCAAGAAACCCATTTGACAACATGGTATACCCAGATAGAAATGATGCTGGCGGTAAAGATGTTTTATATGTAGAGCATTACTTATACTATGACTATGACGATGATGGTATTGATGAGCGAATTAAAGTTTGCACAGCAGGTAATGGCTTAGAGGTACTTCATGTAGAACCATTAGACGAACTGCCTATATGTATGTTCTGTCCTGACCCAGAACCACACACAGCTATAGGATCATGTCCAGCTGACTACTTAAAACCAATTCAAGCGGCTAAATCACAAATTATGCGTGATACGCTAGACTCACTAGGTCATTCAATCTTCCCAAGAATGGGTGTTGTTGAGGGTCAAGTAAACATAGACGATGTACTTAATACAGATATTGGTCAGCCAATTAGAATGAGAGCGCCAGGAATGGTACAACCATTTGCTGTACCTTTTGTTGGTAAAGAAGCTTTCCCAGTCCTAGGATATTTAGACGAAGCAAAAGAAAACCGAACAGGTGTATCTAAAGCAAGCGCAGGATTAAATGCAGAAGCATTACAATCTACAACTTCCGCAGCTGTAACAGCTACTATGAGTGGCGCGCAAGGTAGAGTAGAACTTATCTGTAGACACTTTGCTGAAGGTGGTCTAAAAACCATGTTTAAAACAGTAAATAACCTAGTTATTAAGCATCAAAATGCACAAGATGTATTTAGATTAAATGGTAAATTTATCCCTGTAGACCCAAGATATTGGGACTCTGACAAGGATATGGTAGTCAATGTAGCTATATCTAAGTCATCAGACGAAGAGAAGTTCCAAGTCTTAACACAAGTTGCAGGCAAGCAAGAACAAATATTACAACTACTAGGACCACAGAATCCTTTAGTATCTATGCAGCAATATGCAAACACTCTAACAAGAATGATAGAGTTAGCAGGATTCCAAGATGCACAATCATTTGTAAATAGCGAAGTACCGCCTATGCCACCGCAACCGCAAGAACCGCCTAAGCCAGATGCAGCAGAAATGCTTGCACAAGCCGAAGCAATGAAAGCACAGGTTAGCGCACAAAAAGCCATGATTGATGCAGAGACAGATAGAATGAAAATCATCATGGATGACGACAGACAAAGAGATATAGAAGAGGCACAACTTAGAGTTAAGGCTATGGAGCTACAAGCTAAGTATGGCGCACAAATCAATATCGCAGAAATCAATGCAGTAATGGAAAGAGACAGAGAAGGAATAAGACAAAATGCAAAAGCTCAAGCTCAAGGATTATTTACAAACAATGTCCCACCCCAGCAAAATATTTGATATTGAAGTAATAATAGATGACATGGTTTATGTTGGAAAAGAAATTAGAGCAAAAGATAAAGAAGCAGCTTTAAAGATCATGTCTATAATGTCAGGCGGAGAAGTAACAACCGAGTCTGAAATAATACATTTTGAAGAAAGGATGGTACATTAAATGAAATATATAACAAAAGTATGGGTCTGGTTAAAACAAACTTGCACTAAGTTCTTAGACTGGGTAGACAATCTTTTAGAACCAAAGCCAGTAATTAAAAAAAGAGGCAGACCAAGGAAGAAGAAGTAATGGCAACACCAAGAAGAGGTAAAGCAAAAGTCAAAGTAACCGCATCTGGTAAAAAGGTAAGTTACGGCCAAGCAGGTAAAGCCAAAGGTGGTGGACCAAGAGTAAAGCCAGGAACATCTAAAGGCGATTCATATTGCGCTAGAAGTCTAGGTATAAAGAAAAGACTATCTAAGAAAAAACAAAACGATCCCAACACTCCTAACAACCTATCAAGAAAAAGATGGAAATGTTCAGGAGCTAAATCTAAAAGAAAATAAGGAGATACTATGCCAGGAAAAGGACTATACGCAAACATACACGCTAAACGAAAAAGAATTAAAAAAGGTTCTGGCGAAACCATGAGAAAGCCAGGAACTAAAGGCGCACCTAAAGCTAGTGCTTTTAAGAAAGCAGCAAAGACAGCTAAGAAAAAGAAGTGAAGTTTATAAGTAACCTTATAGATAGATTTTTAGAACGCTCTTGGCAAAGAAAAGAAGATAGACTAACCAACAAACAATGAACGACATGGTAGCAATCATAACCGAGCTAGGTTTTCCTATTGCTGCTGCCCTAGGTCTAGGTATGTTTGTGTGGAAGCTAATCAATAGAATCATTGATGGCATGGAAACTAAACTTGACACCCTAGACGACAAACTCAATGGCACTCTTGCCAACCTAGAAGATAGACTAGGCACAAAACTAGACACGCAACATGGTATCTTGGTTGCTCTCATAGATAGAGTGCGTAGTTTAGACAATGAGATAATTAGACAAGATACTATGATTAAAACTATACTTGGTGTACCGCAATTAATTAATAGCGACAAGATTGCAAAGGCAGGTAGAAATGACAAAAGAAAAGATTAAAGAAGAACAAGAAAAAATATTTCTTACTAAGGTGATTATGGCTATTGGTTTGTTTCTTATAGCTGGAATTTTCATACAGAACATACATTCAGACGAAATGGTACACAAGTTTAAATCACCATCATTCTCTGGCATAGGAACATCTGCACATTACCTTACTATTGAGAACCAACAGTACACTAGGAAGATGACTGTAAAAGCAGAACTCAAAGCAATACAAGACGAGATAGAAAGAGACAAAGAGAACACAACACTAGCTAGATTTATTCGTAACCTAGAGTCAAGAATCTATGCACAACTATCAAGACAGTTAGTAGAAAACCTATTTGGCGAGACAGCAAGTGATAGTGGTGTACTAGAGTTAGAAGGTAATAGGATAGAGTATAATGTTGTAGACGGCATAATAACTTTAAACATTACAGATTCAGATGGTAATACGACAACTATATCTCTCCCTATCGGTAGCTTTACTTTCTAGCTGTGCGTTAATAGTAGATCCTTTAGAAAACAACTTACCACCATTCCAAAAGATAGAGAAAGCAAAGATAGATTCTCTGCTTGTTCCTGGTCTTGCGAACATAAAAACATCTAATCAAAAGAAGCCAGTCGTAGCTATCTATGCAGGTTCTTTTACAGACCAAACAGGACAAAGAAGAAGTAATAGTAACTATGCAACCTTCTCGTCAGCAGTAACCCAAGCACCAGACGCATATTTAATTAGAGCCTTAAAACACGCAGGTAGTAACCATGATGGTTTCTTTGAAGTAGTAGAGCGAGTAGGTTTAGACCATGTAACCAAAGAACGTCAAATCATAAGAAGCGCTAGACAGCAAAATAAAAACAAACAGAAGCTACCAGATTTATTGTTCGCTGGTTTGATAATGCAAGGTGGCGTGATATCATATGAAAGTAATATAAAGAGTGGTGGTGCAGGCGCTAGATACTTAGGCATAGGAATGTCTAGGCAGTTTAAGCAAGATACTGTAACCATATCTTTAAGAACTGTATCTGTAAGTACAGGTAAAGTGTTACTAGAAGTATTAGTAACTAAAACGATACTAAGTGCATCTATCGATCAAGATATATTTCGTTTTATTACTGACAGCACCGAACTAGTAGAAATAGAGAACGGATTAGTCAGAAACGAGTCAATCAATATAGCACTACAAACAGCAATAGAAACTGCTGTGCTACAAACAATAAGAGAAGGAACAACCAGAGGATATTGGAATATTGATGAATAAAAATGACACATTCGTAGTAACTTACTACAGTCTATTAGGAGTATTGTTTTTAAGTTTAAATGCTTACTCCGCAGACAACGAGATATATGTAGACCAAAGTGGTGCTACAGCTAATATAGATTTAGAGCAGCTAGGATCATCTAATATTATTGGTGGTTTATCATCTTCAGCAGGAAGTATGACTCCATTAGATTTAGATGGCATAAACTTAACACTAGATATAAACCAAATAGGTAATACTAATAAGTTTCTTGGAGATATCTATGGAGATAGCGTAACAGGATTATTTGAGTTTGATGGAGATAGTAATAGCTTTACTATACAAGCTGATCCTACAAACAGTTTTGGTGTTGATAACTCAAATTATAATGTAGATGTAACTGGTAGCACTAATACATTTACACTAGACACAGGAACAACAGCTCTAGCATCTGGCCTTGACCTAGACTGGATTATTAATGGCGACGGCAACACTTTTGATTTTGATATAAACTATGATGGTGCTACTAACTATGTTGATGTAGACGGAGATAGTAATACAGTAAACTTTACAGGAAGCGGATATGCAGGCGGATATTTTTATCTTGACCAAACAGGCAACAGTAGAACTTTTAACATTAAGCAATTAAGTACCCAAGATAATGACTGGCTTAAAATTATATCTAATGGTAATAATGGCACTGTTTGCGTCATCCAAAACGACCAAGGTACAAGCACAAGCTGTTGATGTAGGAAACATATCTGAATTAACAGGTTCTGCTAGTGTTTTTAGGGAAAAGCCTTATAATGCCGAGCTAGAATTTGACATCCAACAGAACGATGAAGCTATAACTACCAATGGTCGTATGGCTATTACGTTCTTAGATGATTCAAAAGTTAAATTAACAGAAAACTCGCAGCTGACCATTGATGAATATATTTTTGACCCCAATCCCAGTAAATCTAAAATGGCTATTACCTTTGGTCTTGGTACGGCTAGATTTATTACTGGCAATCTAAATAAGATAGATAAAAACAATATAGATCTTAAAACACCTACGGCAAACATAGCAATTCGTGGGACTGACTTTACAGTTACAGTAGACGAGACTGGAAGATCATTGCTAATACTTTTACCAGATGAGTTCGGTATATCTAGTGGCGAGATATTAGTAACCACAGCCATGGGTACAGTAACCCTTAACAAACCCTACCAGGCAACAACTGTAGATGTCTTTGAGAAACCACCTAGCTCGCCAGTAATCTTAGACCTATCACTAGAACTTATAGACAATATGCTTATTGTTAATCCACCTAAAGAAGAAGTGGTTATAGAAGAGTCTATACAAACCAAAAAGAAAAACATACTAGACTTTGATGGTTTAGATGAGGACTTCTTAGAAGAGGATTTCCTAGACGCAACAAAAGAACTAGAGTTTACAGAGTTAGATATAAACTACCTTGATGTAAACTTCCTAGAGGACTTGCTAGATGTCATAGACGCGCTGCAAGAAATACAACAAGAGGATCAGTTAGCACAAGATGCTACGTCTACTAATATAGTTGGTACACAGTTAGGACAAGACTTATCCACACAAATAACATCTTTTATAACAGGACAAACACTAACGCTTATGCGTAGTGTTAGTGATACAGCTAGATTAGATATAGACTCTGCTGGTAGCTATACTGTTATCTTTATACAAGACGGAACATCTAACATCATTAAAATAAATGGTGGTACAGGTGGTACTATTAAAATCACTCAAAGTAATTAATGAAGCGACTACTATTCACCATACTTATAATACTAGTGTTGCCTTTGTTATATCAGTCAACACCAACAGAGATACTAAAGCTAAAAGTATTTGACTATCTTGTACCCAAGCAAGATCCTTCTGGTTACTTCACAATACTAAACATAACTGAAAAAGATATAGATACAGAGGGTGGTTGGCCTATACCTAGACAAAGGCTAGGAGAAATACATAAAGAAATTATGGATGCTGGTGCTATAGGTGTGGGTTGGGTTGTAAGCTTTCCGCATCCAGATAGATTTGGTGGAGATAAGATTTTTAGAGAATCCTTCTTACATGGTACATCTATTTTGGCTTCGTTTGAATACCCAAATCAAATATACCCAAAAACAGTTGGTACTGTCATCAAAGGTCCTGATGTTAGTGGTATGCTTTCCGAGGGTGTAGTACAGAATACTCACAACCTTAGAACTAACTATATACAAGAAGGTATATCTGCTGCACCCACCGATCTTGATAATCTTGTCAGAAGAATACCTCTACTACTAAAAACACCAGATGGTTATGTTTCTTCTTTTGGTACAGAAGTGTTAAAAGTATTAACAGGAGCTAAAACTTACATTATCACTACGAATGATAATGGTATACAGGAAATATTAGTTAGAGGAATACCACCAGTCAAAACAGATAACCTTGGTCGTAAATGGATTAGTTGGGTAGATACTCCACAAACTGATTTACAAGAAATGAATGTTGCAGGTAAGTTTGTATTTCTTGGAATTACAGCACCAGGAATCATGCCACAAATTGCAACTCCAGTTGGATTATTAGAACCACACAAAATTCAAGCAGCATTATCTGAGTCAATTCTTATAGAAAACTCTCCAAGGATTCCAGAATGGTCTTTAGCTGCCGAAATTGTGATTTTCGGAATTTTTGTGTCGTTGACATGGCTTGTAATCCATTATCTCAGCATAGTTAAGGGCGTAAGCTTAGTTATAATTTTGCTCTTCACCACGAGCTTCCTAGAAGCTTACAGCGTTTCTAAAGGTATTTTATTGGATTTTACATGGACTTTTGTATGTCAGGTTCTAATTTCTACTATTGCCTTCTATTTAAGTTACAAAAAACAACATAAATTGCGTCAACAAATCAAAAAACAGTTTGAGCATTATCTTGATCCAAGACAAGTTAAAGAATTACAAGATAATCCAGACTTGTTAAAACTTGGTGGGGAGAAAAGATACTGCACATTCTTGTTTACAGATGTTCGTGGCTTTACAAGTTTGTCAGAAACTTTAGAACCAGAAGAAGTAACAGAAATTATGAACAAAGCTTTAACAGTTCAAGTCAATGCTGTACAAAAATTAGGCGGTATGACAGACAAGTTTATTGGAGATGCTGGTATGTTTATATTTAACGCGCCACTAGATTTAGATGACCATGAAGAGAAAGCTGTGCAAGCTGCAATAGATATAAGAAAAGGTATGGCAGAAGCTAACTTAGGTATAGAGATAGGTATAGGTGTAAATACTGGTTATGCGGTTATAGGTAATATGGGTTCTGATACAAGGTTTGACTACTCTGCTATAGGCGATGCGGTCAACACAGCAGCACGTTTAGAGTCAGCAACTAAGGAAGCAGGAGTTGACATACTTATTGGCGAGGCTACAATTAAGAAAACACAGAATGGTGTTTTTCACAAGAAAATATACGTCAAAGGAAAAAAGAAACCATTGAAGGTATATACAACAAAAGAGGAACTATAATGCCAAAAGGAAAAGGAACATACGGATCTAAAGTAGGTAGACCGCCAAAGAAAAAAGCTAAAAAAAATAAAAAATGATTGATAAATTAATAGGTCCAGTAAGCGACATAGTTAATAAGTTAATACCTGACAAGGATTTACAAGCTAAGCTAAACCATGAACTCAAAACTGAATTACATAAAGCGAATATGGCTCAAGTTGAGATTAATAAAATTGAAGCTAGTCATAAGTCTTTATTCGTTGCTGGATGGCGGCCATTTGTCGGCTGGACTTGTGGTATTGCTCTTATGTACCATTTTCTATTACAGCCTATTATTATCTTTGGACTCTCAGCAGCTGGAATCACTTTTATACTACCATCCTTTGACATGGGATCGTTGATGACTGTATTGATGGGTATGTTAGGACTTGGCGGATTAAGAACTTTTGAAAAAACTAAAGGAGTTGCAAAATGAGTTGGGATAATTTCACATTAGAAGAGTTTGCTTGTAAGCATTGTGGAGAAAACAAAATAGAACATGAACTTATAGATGAGCTGCAAAAGCTTAGAACTGATTGTGGTTTCCCTTTTAAGATTACAAGTGGTTACAGGTGTGGCGATCACCCTGTAGAAGTAAAGAAATCTAAACCAGGTACACACGCACTTGGATTAGCAGCGGACATAGGTGTAAGAGGTAAGCAAGCTTTAGAAATATTATCAAAAGCAAGAAACTATGGTTTTACTGGTGTTGGAGTCAATCAAAAAGGTGGTGCTAGGTTTATACACCTGGACATATCTAAAGACTCTGAAGGTAGACCAAGACCACATATCTGGAGTTACTAATGGGACTAGATGGTATGATGTTTTGGAATATAATGATGACATTAGTATTCGCTCCAATCATACATGGTATAAGAACCAACGCGACAGAATTAAAAAGAATTGATATACTGCTTAATAAGACTCGTGAAGAAGTTGCAAAAGATTATGTAACTAAAATAGAACTTACTATAAGTATAGACAGGGTTATAGATCGTTTAGATAAGCTAGACGAAAAAATGGACAAACTAATTACAAGTTAAAATGGCAATAACATACAACCCAGAAGAATATATAGCAGCATTAGGCGACCTAACTCCTTTAGTGCGAGATGAAATGGGCGGTATGCAAGGCGTTGATATCTTAAATCAATTTGCTGGCGGTGGCGGTAGCTACAATATTCCTAATGGTGGATTTGTTAGACCTGTGGCAACAACAGACCCAACTTACAGTAGTGGTTATGACTATGCGCGTTCTATAGCTGGTGGTATGCCAATGTCACAAGTTATTGCACCAGGCGTAAGCTATTCTCCAGAACAACCAGGTGGTTATACACAAGCAGATTTAAATATAGCTGCTGGCATAACTCCACCTCCACCTGTATATAAAGAACCTGATGATCCTAGCTTTTTTGGAACTGGTATCGGTGGCGTAACAATACCTGGCGGCAGAAGAGATAAGATGCCTCCACTAAGAAACATCTTTGGTAATATGCCTGCTACAGTACCTCCAGTACAAGCACCTCCAGTACAAACACCACCAATACAAGTACCACCACAAGAGTTTGATATAGAGCAGATTCGTCAAGATATAGCTGATTCAGGAATAGACTTTACTAATTTGTTTGGGTTGCCACAAGCACCAGACTTATCACAATTTGTAACTAAAGATGATTTACCTAATGTTAGGGATTTTTCTATAGAAAATTTAGATCTTCCTGACTTCAATGAGTTTGCATTAAAAAAAGATTTGCCTGTTTATCAAGAACCTGATTTATCACAGTTTGTAACCAAACAAGACTTACCATCATTAATACCTGATGTTCCTAATGGTAGAGATTTTTCTATAGATCAGTTTGATCTTCCAGATTTTAGCGAGTTTGCTCTAAGAAAAGATTTACCAGTATATCAAGAGCCAGACTTATCAGGTTTTGCAAGAATAGAGGATTTACCTACATTCAATCCTGATGAGCTTAGAAAAGATATAATGATGTCTTTACCAACTTACGAACAACCAGACTTATCTGGTTTTGCAAAAATAGAAGATTTACCTACGTTTAATCCAGACGAGCTTAGGCAAGATATATTAATGTCTCTACCTGAACAAAAAATGCAAGACTTATCTGGTTTTGTGACTCAAGCAGATATTAATAAAGCTATCTCTGGAATTAATATGCCAACTTATGAACAGCCAGACCTGTCTGCGTATGACACAAGACTTGCTGAATTAGAACAAAGTTTAGCAGCATTACAACAACCAACTGGCGGTAGGTTTTCTATAAATCAACCACAAGTAAAAGGATTATTCTAAATGTCAGTAACACACGAAGAAGTAGTTAAGGCTGCACAAGCCGAGCAAATATTAACATCTGATGTTTTTAAAGAAGCAGTAGAAAATCTAAAACAAGAATATATAACACATTGGTTAAACTCAAGAGAGATAGCTGATGTTAATGCTAGAGAAGATATCCACAGGTCATTATTACTATTACCAGAGGTCGAAAGGCATCTGCGTATCATTGCCGAGAAAGGTAAACTCACACAAGCCAATATTAACAAAATTAGAAATATTGGTTAAACCTTCCCTTTTTACACATTATTAAGCTAAAATACTCTTAAATACATAAGGAGTATTTATTATGGCAATAACGGATAAACCGACTGCTTTACAAACTGATAAGGAAATTACTGCCTCGATGTTTGAAAGTTTTTTAACCCCTGAAGAGGACAAGGTTGAAGAAGCGGTCACAGAAACAGAAGAAGTAGTAGAAGAAGTTATCGAAGATGATTCTGAATTTGTTGATGAAGAAATTGATCAAGAAATTGCAGATGAGTTAGAAGATGACGATGAAGAAGAACTGGATGAAGAACAAACCGATGTTGAAGAGGAAGCTCAGCAACCCCAAACATTTACTGTAAAAGTAGATGGTCAAGAAGTGGAGGTGACGCAAGAGGAACTCGTCAATGGATATTCTCGTCAGCAAGATTATACGCGCAAAACTCAAGAACTCTCTCAACAGCGTAAAACTATTGAGCAGCAGCAATCCGAACTAGCGCAAAGAGATGCGATTTATTCGCAGTTGTTACCGAAGATGGAGGCCCAGTTAAAGGGCGAATTGGCTAACGAACCAGATTGGAACACTTTGTATGAAGATGATCCTGTTGGTTATGTTCGTGAAAAGCAGCTTTGGGATGAAAAGAAAGAGAAGTTGACTGCGGTTAGTGCTGAACAACAAAGGCTTCAACAAGAAGCACTAGTTAAACAGCAGGCACAAATTCAACAAATAGTTGAATATGGTCAACAGAAGCTTTTAGAAATTATCCCAGAATGGCAAAATCAAGAGATTGCGTCACAAGAAAAAGCAGCTATTAGTGAATATGCCGTGAATACTTTAGGTTATACACCTCAAGAAATTCAACAGGTTTATGATTATCGTGCATTGCTTGGTTTAAGAAACGCTTGGTTAAACTCTAAAACAGTTGAAGCCACGAAGAAGAAACCAACACAAAAAGCACCAGCAAGAGTGGCTAGACCTGGGACAACTAACCGACCTAAATCGGCAGCACCTGTGAAGAAAGCAAAACAAACATTAGCAAAAACTGGAAGAGTCCAGGATGCTGCTAAAGTTTTTGAACAATTTTTAAAATAATTTTATTTATACAGGAGTATAAAAATGGCTAAAGTAACTAACGCCTTTGACACATATTCGGCAACAGCTGACAGAGAAGATCTAAGTAATATCATTTACAACATTTCTCCAATGCAAACACCATTTATGTCATCAATTGGTAAACGAAATATTAATAACGTAGTGTTTGATTGGCAAACAGAATCATTACCTACACCTAGCGCTGCTGGTCAGTTAGAAGGTTTTGAACTATCAAGATCTACTGCTACAGCTACAACTAGAGTAAGTAATGTTGCAATGATTTCAAAAAGAGATGCAACTGTAACTGGCTCACAAGACGCTTCAGACCCAGCTGGTAAGAGATCAGAAATGGCTCACCAACTAGCTATTATGTCTAAAGCTTTGAAAAGAGACATGGAAGAAGCTTTATGTCAAAAAGGTGCTAAAACAACTGGTAACGCTACAACAGCTAGGGTAACTGGTGGTTTTGAATCATGGATTACATCTAACGACTCAAGAGGTACTTCAGGTGCTTCAACAGGTGGTGGTGCGGCTCCAACAGACGGAACTCAAAGAGCTTTGACTGAAACTTTGCTTAAAGACACTCTACAACTTTGCTTTGAGAATGGCGGAGAGCCTTCAATGGCAATTTGTGGACCACATAACAAACAAGTTATTTCTGGTTTCACAGGTAGAACACAAGCTAGACAAATGATTGATGCAAATACTGTAGAAGCTTCAGTATCTGTTTACTCATCTGACTTTGGTGAACTAAAAATCGTTCCATCAAACAGATCAAGAGAAAGATCATTACTATTAGTAGATCCAGAGTTTGCTAAAGTATCTTACCTAAGAGACTTTAAAACTGTTGATATTGCTACAATAGGCGATGCTGAAACAAAAATGATTGTTGTTGAGTATGGGTTAGAAGTATCTAACGAAGCTGCTCACGGAGTCGTTGCTGATTTATCAACTTCATAAGTTTATTAATTAGCTTAAAGGGAAGTTTCGGCTTCCCTTTTTTTTGTGCTAAAATCTGTCTATGGCAAAGACTACATTAATAGATCACAAGAAAGGCTTTAAGTCTGTATTTGCAACAGAAGATGATAAAGTTGTGTATCATACAAAACAGGATATACAGCCAACATTAGACTATGTAAAAAATCTATCTGAATATACACCTGGTAAAGATTTACGTCATGTAGCAGAAATACCAATGGTGGTATACCAAAGAGCAGTCCGAGAAGGATGGGCGCAGGATTCTGCACAATGGAAGAAATGGCTAAACCATTCAGATAACAAACCATTTAGAACATGGAAAGGTAAAGTATGACATACGATGAATTAAAAACTAATATCGCAAACTTCTTAAACAGATCTGATTTAACAGACCAGTTAGACTTTTTTATTGATGCAACTGAATCAGAGTTTAATAGAAGATTAAGAAACAAAGACATGGTAAAGCGTGCAACTGCTACAGCAGATGGGCAGTACATGAGCTTACCTACTGATTGGTTAGAAGCAATTAATGTAGAGATAACATCAAACGATTTTAGACCATTATTCCAACAGTCTTTAGAGTCATTAGATGTATACAGAAAGGCTAATAATAATGTTACTGGTCAACCTATTTACTATGCGATTGTAGATAACTCATTAGAGTTAGCACCTACCCCTGACTCAAGTTATACGCTACAATTAACATACTATGGCACTATAGATGCACTAAGCAGTTCTAATACAACGAACTTTATATCCACAGGATATCCAGATGCTTACTTGTATGGTGCTTTAAAACACGCTTCTATCTATCTAATGGAAGATGAAAGAGTGCCGTTATTTACAGCACAATTTGAAAAAGCATTAGAAGAGATGAGAATGGAACAAGAGAAAGCAGAGTTTGGCAAAGGATCTCTAATGCAAAGAAGAAGAACTTATGGCAAGTCTGGTAAAAACATTTATTATTGGAATAATAATTAGGAGACAATATGGCTGGATTTAGTGATTACTTAGAAGATAAAGTATTAGACCATGTATTTGGTGGTAATGCTTATACTGCACCTGGAACATTATATGTTGCTTTATATACTGTAGCACCAACAGACACAGGTGGTGGTACTGAAGTATCAGGTGGTGCATATGCAAGACAATCAGGAGCATTTACTGTTTCTGGTACAAACCCCACAACAGCTACTAATTCAGCTGCAATAGAATATCCAACAGCTACAGCTGACTATGGAACTGTAGTTGCAGTTGGTATTTTAGACGCTTCATCAAGCGGCAATCTAATGGCTTATGCAAACCTAACAACATCTAAGACTGTAAGTTCAGGCGATGTATTTAGATTTGATGCTGGCGATTTAGATATAACATTAGCTTAACAACATGGCCTCAGTAGGCTATGGTGAATATACATACGGAAAGTCCGATTACGGAACTCCTGTATATCATTTTGGCGCATCCACAATAGCACAAACCTCATCTGCAACAGCAGATGGTAGATTTGTTATTGTTGGCGCATCAACTATAGCCGCAACCTCTAACACTACCGCAACAGGTAGATTCGTAATTACAGGCGCTTCTGTAATAGCTTCAACTTCAGGATTTACCGCAGAAAGCTCACTTATACATGATGGTGTAGCTACTATATCTGCTACATCTGGAACATCCGCAGTAGGTACACAAATAGATTTAGGATCTGCAACGATAGCGTCTACATCTAATGTAATAGCTACAGGAACACAAATAGATCGTGGTGTAGTCTTTGGACCAGCAGTATCAGGCATGACTGCTACTGGTAGGTTTACTGTAGTCGGAGAGGCTTTATTTGCACAAACAAGTGGGTTAGATGCAATCGGTGGTATCGTCTATAGAGGTGCTACCACAATTACACAAACAAGTGGATTTAATGCTATTGGTGGTCTAAAATGGGAAGATATAATTGTTCCTGATGATACTTGGACCGATCAAATAGTAGCAGGCGAAACCTGGACAGATCAATCTAATCCAGATACTTCATGGACAACATTAGGCAAACAAGACGCAGCTTAAAGGATAAAATTTTATGGCAGATACATTTACAACCAATCTTAACTTAACTAAACCAGAAGTAGGAGCATCTACAGATACTTGGGGAACAAAGCTAAACGCTGACCTTGATACTGTTGACGGATTATTTAGCTCTACTGGTACTTCGGTAGCTATGAACCTAGACGGAGCAGTTATAGACAGCTCTGTTATCGGTGGCACTACAGCAGCAGC
>Ga0222716_10002066_pt1 | contig 16425 bp, 15 predicted proteins | sample C33_13DmetaG_FD_165044 | JGI IMG/M metagenome (GOLD analysis project Ga0222716, IMG submission 165044) | Estuarine water microbial communities from San Francisco Bay, California, United States - C33_13D | ecosystem: Environmental > Aquatic > Marine > Unclassified | place: USA: California... | reverse complement strand
CTGATTCCGACGAAGTTGAAGTGACTGCTTTGAAAACATCTTCTCCTTCGTTCCAATAAAACACTGCATTGTTGCCGGCAGATCCTCTCTCGATCATTATACCAGCATCTACGTCAGCGCCTCCAGAATTGCCGTTGTTCAACAACAACAATGGATCTGAAATTTTTGTGTTTGTGGTTTCGATGTATGTGGTCGTGCCTGAAACTGTGAGATCTCCGTCGATGGTGGTGTTACCGGTCACAGCAAGATTGCCATTAATGGTTGCACCGTCAGTTTCTATGGCGTCATTGATTCTTACAGATGTCGAGTCTGCTGATGAAATAGAATTGACTTGGATGTCGCTGTTGAGTGAAACTTGTAGTGTGGAGTTTGTGGAATCTCCTGCGGATCCTGAGGTAGAAATATTTGTACCGTCGCCAACTATACGCAATTCTTCGTTGGCAGTTAGATTGAGCGAAATTACAGAAGAATCATCGCCCGAAAACTGTAAAGTATTGGTGGAAACCACCAAATCCCATACGGAACCTGTCCATTCCCATGTTTTGTCAGATATGGTGTGGCGTTGTCCGACCGAAGGTGAGGTTGGGAAATTAGCTGGCATACATGTATTTAACTAAAATTAATATTTGATTTTGTGCGGGTCGTCAATTTCGAAGAATTTCTCACCGGTTATTTGCTCCAGTCTGCGTATCATCTTTTCCATGTTGACCTTGACTCGCTTGCCGGTTTTGACGTTCTCTGAGTAGTAAACCCAGTCACCTTCTTCGCTGTGTGGTGAAATCTGTGTGATGTTGCCCGCACCGTCCTTGACGTACAGTTCTGCTGTGGTGCCTTTGGCATAGATGTAACCCACACCCGAATCTGTGGCAGGGTCTGTGCCAGGATTGCCATTTGTGGCTAAAGAAAGTGTGGATATATTTGTAATGTTGTATGAATTGGCATCCAAATGTCCTCCCAATTCCGGTGTGCTGTCTGCCGCAAGCGAAGTTATGCCACCGCCTCCCGCTGATCCCGATCCTGCTGTTTCAATCCAATAACCGGTTGATCCTTCCACCACCCTGATGTACAGTGCGCCAGCATCTGTGTCCCACCAAAAGTCGCCGTTCGCTGAAACTGAGGGTGAATCATCCTGTGTGAAAACTCTTGGTCCAGGTCCGCCCGCGGAACCCACTTCGATCCAATTTGCTGATGAGCCTTCCACCACATTTACATAAAAAGATCCTGTGTCTGTGTCATACCACAAATCACCATCTGCGGGTGATGTTGGTGCTGTGTCATCTGTAACCACAGTGGCGCCTGTGCTTGAAATTCTAATTTCGCCCTGTCCTGTAACGGCAGTGGAAATGCCTTGTCCACCCAAGATGGACAGTGTTTCTGATGTCCTCACCGGAGTCGATGCGGAATCGTCTGCGGCAAATCTAATCGAATCAACACCGTCTACGTCCAGGGTGGTTCCTGCTGATCCTGTTTCAATCCATTGTCCTGGATTCGAGCCTTCCACCACGTACACATACAATCCACCAGAATCTGTGTCCAGCCAAGTGTCTCCGTCCACTGGTGATGTGGGTGCTGTGTCTTGAGTGTAGGTTGTACCTCCTCCACCTCCGCCCGAACTGGTGATGATCACAGTGCTACCTGAAACGGTCACACTGGTTCCGCCCGCTCCTAAAAATCTTACATTGTCTCCGTTGGCGGCATTAAATGTTGTGCCAGTGGAATCATCTCCCACAATGGTCAATGTGGCTGTATTAATGTATCCTGCATCGTTGGCTAACAATGAAATGTTATCGCCTTGTTTGATAACCGAAGATCCGTTCACATATAAATCACCATTTACATTAACACCAGATGAATCCAATGGATTTATATTGTTAACACTGATGTCTGCATCCAATGAAACTGTGAGTGTTTGTGTGGATGAGGTTGATGTTGTGATGGAGTTTCCACCACTCACTGTGAGGTCTTGATTGTTGAGATCCACTTCCATGTTTGTGGAATCATCACCGAACACACTGAGTGATGAAGCACCCTGTACTGCTGTGCCATCGATGGTGACTGTGTCACCTGATATAGAAGTTGTGATGCCGCCAGCACCCCTGATGTTTAGAGTGTCTGTTTTTGTAAGTGTGGATGTTGTGGAAGAATCATCTGCCACAGTTAATTGGAATACATCAGCGGATGTGATATAACCAGCATCATTTGTGAGCGATGAAATGTTATCACCGGATTGAATGTATGATGTAAGATCAGGTCCTGTTATGGTTAGTGTGTCACCTGACAGTGCTGTGGTAATGTTTTGGGCACCTCTGATGTTTAGAGTATCTGTTTTTGTGAATGTTTGAGTGGTTGATGAATCATCCGAAACTGTTAGTTCAAAAACATCTGCTGATGTGATATAACCAGCATCATTTGTGAGCGATGAAATGTTATCACCGGATTGAATGTATGATGTAAGATCAGGTCCTGTTATGGTTAGTGTGTCGCCACTGATAGATGTTGAAATATTTTGGGAACCCCTGATGTTTAGAGTGTCTGTTTTTGTAAGTGTGGATGTTGTGGAAGAATCATCTGCCACAGTTAATTGGAATACATCAGCGGCTGTGATGTAACCCGCATCATTGGTCAGTGAAGAAATATTATCACCCGATTGAAGATATGATGATAGATTAGGACCTGTGATTGTGACTTTGCCTGAGGTGTTGTCTACATTTACAGAAATATTTTGTGTGCCTGCAAATTGTAAATCGGGAGTGGCATTGCCTAAATTTAACACAGCACCTGTGGAATCATCTCCCACCACGTTTAATCGTGCATATGATAATCCACCACCAGCACCACCAATTGGAATACCGCCTGGTGTGACACCGTCCGAAATTCTCAGGGTGAGATCACCGTTGGGGTCTGCGTCATAGAAAAGGTAACCGATCTCCGTGTTGTATTCCGGAGCGTCTCTGGTATTAACCAATGCAGCTTTGATCTTCCTGATCGCCATTGATTATGCCTCCTTTGGTTCTGCTGTTTCCTTGTAGATCTTTTTGAGTTCTTCTAGATGATCACTGATATTCAAAGGTTTTGAATATTCGTCTTCTTGTGTGATTTGATCCAGTAGGGCAGATGTCTTGCCTAACTCTGCTTTCTTTAATTCTAATTCTTGTTGTAGAGGTGATACATTGTATTTCATTTCTGTGCCATCCTCATTTTTTGGTCCGTCTGTGGCGCCAGCATTCACTGATATTTCACCGCCATCACTGGGGATAGTGATGTTGATGGGTATGTTGATGTTGATACCGCGTTCAGATAGGAATTCTCGTGCTTTCATGGTTTTACAAATGTATTTATTGTTAAATACATGTGATGGCATCAAATGGTATATCAGGTTTAACGTACAAACGTGACAGACAGGTGGCTAAATTGGATCTAGCTGCTGACAACAGAGATGCTTCTGCCCGTAGAGAATACTACGACATCACAGAATTGCCCAGTCAATACAATGCTTCAGACAACAATGCGGCCAATAGAACTGTAAACACCAATCCCGGCGGTGTGCTGATAGGTAGACCATGGGTCATACACGCCACTCAAGACCTTATCACATATTTTGATCCTGGCAATGCTGATTCATACAGCGGCACAGGCACAACCATCACTGATTTGAGTTCACAGTCCATCAACGGTTCACTCACAGGCACCATCACATACACCAATCCATACTGGACCAACTTTGGTAGCAATGACTATATTTCTTCAGGCAATTTGGGATCACTCATCACCACAGATGATGCTTTTTCCTGTGAAGTTTGGTATAACAATTCTGCCAATGTGGGAGTTGTGGCCACAATCACAGGGCAAGCCACAATCAACACTGGTTATCACTTTTCACACATCGAATGGCTGTCAGGTGGCACAGTCAAAGCAGGTCTATGGGAGGGTGGAGCAATCACTTCTGTGAACATGGCCACAGGACTCAGCCTCAACACTTGGTATCAGTTGGTCACCACATATGACGGCACCACACTCAGAACTTATGTCAACGGTGAACCCGGTGGCACTGTGGCTGTGGATTTTGATTCACCTGCTGATGACAGCAAAAATTTTCACATTCATTGGAACGCAGAAGATAGCACCGACATGGGAGATGGCACCTACTCACAGGGGTCATATGGTGTGATCAGAATGTATGGTTCTGCTCTGACTGCCGCACAGGTTCAACAGAACTATCGTGCTGAAAAATCTGACTACAATTAATCTTTGGCTTGAAAGTTTGGATACATCGAACCATGAGCGGTTCTGATGTCTGCAGGATGTTTGGGTCCGTTGACTCCACCACCCGCACCAGTTGTGACTGCTGAGATGTCCGCCACTCGTTCTGCGGGTTGATTGGCCCAGAACTTGTCTTCATCGTCTTCCAGATCCTTGATCTGTTCTTCACGACGCTGTTCATCATCATAGGGATTGTCATCCTCTGTGTTTTCCACATCGATCACAGTGACCTTGGGTTGATCCATGGCATCGATCATGTCCAATATGTTGCGGATGAATTCTGTGGCTCGCATGTGAGTATTTATTGTTAAATATAAACACAATGGGCATTCGACTACCAAATTCCACCAACTACAAACACCCAGATGAATCCAATCAGTTGGAATTGCATCGTGCAATGGACTACAATGCGTCAGGGCAACCTGTGTTGCGTGTTAAAACTTCCACTGGTGTCGGCGACGAAGGTGGACTAACTTCCAAAGGTAGACAAAAAGTAAGTCCTTATGAAACTGTGTTCTTTAACACATTCCAATTTAGTACCGAAACTGATGTATGGGAAACCAACGTAACAGGCACTGGCAGTGCAACTCACGCACTGGCAAGCAGTCAGGTACAATTGAGCATCAACGGGGACAGTGGCGATAAAGTTATTAGACAAACTCTTCTCTCACAACGATATGTTCCAGGAAGAAGCAGTACAGTGAGTTTTGCTATCACACTTGGAACTCCTGTGGAAGGTATTCGCAAAAGATTAGGAATGTTCAACCAAGCAGGCGATGGTTTTTGGTTCGAGGACAGTGGCGTGTGGGTGGATGGTGCTCCAGTCTATAACTGCACGGTATCAAACGGCGGCGCTGACGTTGTGGTTCCAAGAAGTCAGTGGAATGGCGACAAACTTGACGGTACTGCATCAAGTGGTATTGTAGCAGATGCAACCAAGATACAATTGGTCAACATTGAATATGAATGGTATGGCGCAGGCGAAGTTAAGTTCGGTTGGGTAATTGATGGTGCAACTCACGTGGTACACACTCACCGAACTGCCAACAGATATGCTTTACCTTGGGCACAAACTCCCTTCCTTCCCATCAGGGTGGAAATGGAAGCACTCAGCACAGTGGCGGGTGGACCATTCACAATGCTCCAAGGATCAAACAGTATTATTTCAGAAGGCACAGTGGGTAAACTTGGTATAGCACAAAACATCAGTGCTCCTTTCTACGGCACACGAATGGCGGCCGCTTTAGCCTCAGTAGCAACCAAAGACAACTGGTATCCAGTTTTAAGTATTAGGTTAAAGTCGTCGGCACTGAACGGAATTGTGTTACCACAGATGTTCCAAGTCGCCACCATTGACAACACCAACATCTTTTACAAACTGGTGCGTAATGCCACAATACCTCCAGCAGTCACGGCAGGTTCAGATGGTCCGCAACCTTGGTTGGACCATCCAGACCCAAACGGATTCACACAGTATCAAACCTATATTGCCCCAACCAACATCACTGAAGCCAATCACGGCCGTGTGCTTGACAGTGGATTTGTTATCTCGGGTGGTGGCGGCACAGGCGTCAAGTTGGAAGGAAAAACAGCATACCAAATTGGTAGAAGTAGCCTAGGATCAGTCAGTGATGTATTCACCATCCTGTGTGCATCAAACGGCACGGGTAAAGACGCACTGGCATCATTCACTTGGATTGAACAACGCTAATATTAATAACAGAAATCACATCAGTATTTTATAGACTGGATCCAAACAGTTTGATCTTACCAAGTATAGATTGGTATTAGCTCCAGGCAATCAAATCAGTGTGTGTTTGTTCTCCACCAACTCAATTTCCAATCATGCTGTGTCGATAGCATGGACTGTGGATTAAGATCTTAGATCTATATTCCCTGCATTCTTGGATCTTGCGAAGTTATATTTTTCGCGGCTTTTGGTCTTGCAATGGAATCCTTGCTTCTCTTTCTCATCTGGGCATCAAAAGATTGCTTCATTCTTCTTTCCTTGATTGCCTTTGTTAAATCGAATTTAAAGTTCATTACACTCTCCTTGTTAAAGTTAAGTGCGTTCCTTCGCTGTGTGCTACTTCCGTCCCGAATGGGATGAACGATGAAAATATTTAGTCATAAAAAAAGGGGGAAATAAATTCCCCCTTTAAATGTTTTATTACTTGAATGATACGTTAGAAACGCTGATTCTTGCAAGATAGTCAGCTGCGTTACCAAGTGATGATGCAGTGTTTGATAACTCTACATAACCATATCTTGTTAAGAAGCTTACTACTGGCTCGAATGTGCTCGGATCTAACACAACGCCTGATGACATTAACGGAATGTATGGGCAGTAGAATGCGGCCGCATCTGCTTCTGATGAACCTTTGTATCCTACTAATACATCTGTACCTGTTCCTGCGTAACCATCAACATACACTCTCATTGAGTTGTTCAATGTACCTACAAACTTAGTGTTTGTTGGAGCTTCGAACACACCTTCAGTTGATCTTGCGAACGCTGAAGTTGTTGCTGATTGAAGGATTGTTAAAGCCTCTGAAGAAACAACTGCCCAGTTGGCTGCGCCTCTTCTTGTTCTTTGAGCGATCAGGTTAGCTTGTTGATTGATTAGCACTGCTAATGCGGCATGCTCGTCACCAACGAATGTTGCTGTACCTGATACAGCTGATTGATCAAATGAAGCTGCGGCTGAACCAGCTAGAGCTCTTAATGATGTTAAGATCTCTTGGTCGATCTCTGCAGTAATTTCTTGAGCTAAAGCTGCCATAATTTCTGCTTCGATGTCGATACCTTGCTGTGCTTGTGCGTCTTGAGCTGCTTCAAAAGTCCATCTTGCTGATAGCTTTCTTGATTTAGCTTCAACAACTTGTTTTAAGATCTGCACGTTTAATTTCTTACCTGCAGAACCTTCAAGTGTTGCTGTTGCGGCACCTTTTGCTGGATTGCTGTCGTTACCTGAGTAGCTTGATGCAATCTTGAAAGGTGATAATGCTTCGTCACCAGCTGTGATGCTTGTAGCACCGCCTGATGTTGTGTCAGCATATCTTACTCTTAGTGTGTGGATTTGACCAACTGGACCAGTCATTGGTTGTACACCAACGATCTCGTTTGCGATCACAGTAGGCATGACCCTTCTAATCACAGGCAAAATCACTCTGTTCAGAGTTGCTACGTTACCGGAAGAAGTTGCTCCAGCTGTCGCTTGCTCTGACAGGTATTTGCGTGTGTTCTCAAGGACCACATCCATTGTTTTGGCTTGTTTCGCGGCAACACCTTCCATAAGTGCTGACTTTGTTTCCTGCCATTTGCTTTCTAATATAGCGGATGTCATTTTATCATTTCTCCTTAGTTAATACCTGCTAATTTACGGATGTTTAAAACATCCTCGTTGTTTTCTGCCTGAGGTTTTGCCTGTCTGTCGCCTGTGGTTTCTGTTTTTTTCGACTCAGTAATAACTGAAGATCTTTTGCCTTCTTTCATCACGTGAGGTAGATATTTGTTGAAAGAATCCTTTAACTTGCTGGTCTGTACAGACTCTAACAAGTTAGCCATTACTTCTTTCTTGTCTCCTGAAAGAGGTGCTAACAATTCACTCAATGCATTAACTCTTGTTGCTCTGTCTTCGATCTTTTTCTTTTCGACCTTTTCAGATTCAAGTAGAGTTTCAGTTTCATTCAGTTTCTTTGTAGCTTCGTCAAGTTGCTTCTGCATCTTACGAACTTCTGAAGTCTCGTTCAAGTATGAAGTCATGTATTCTGAAGCGTATGCTTCGAATATCTTTCTACCAAAGTTGTTTTCTCTAGCTGCTTTGATGTCCTCTTTGAATTGAGTCATCTCTTTCGAGATGTTCTCAGCAACTGTTGATTCAACAATTTTAGCGGCTTTGGAAATGAATGCACTTCTGATTTCAGCAAATTTAGCCTTTGCTTCTTTCACAAGTTTCACACGAGTTTCAACAACTGCTTGCTTGTCTGCATTGAACTCATTGATTTCTTTAGCAAGTGCCTTAGTGACAAATGATTCTAAAGTAGCAACTTGTTCTGCCATTGTCTTACGTTCTGCGTGTAGTTCTTTCATTTCTTTAGCCAAAGACTCTTTCACAAACTTGGTCAGCATCTCTTTGTGAGGTGCTATCGAAGTTTTGTAATTGACTCTTTCTGCCGCAAGTTGTTTACGATCTTCAACGAATTCTGCGATTTCTTTTTGAAGACCTTCTGTCATCATGCGATCCATGGCTTCTACCATTTGAGACTTGTCGTGTTCATAACGCTTGGCAAACTCTTCCCTAACCTCTGTCTTGGCTTCTTCTTTGACTTCTGATAATTTGGCTTCCCATGCCTCTTCGATTCGAGTGCGGGTCTCCTCTGTTACCAGGTCTTTGTCAAGGAGTTGTTTGATTACGTCTAACATGTTTGTTCTCCTATTTTATCCTTAGTTCCTTAATTAAACGGATTACTCCATCCTTAAGATATTTTGTGCCTTATCATCGTCTTTGACTGCTTTGGCCACTTCGAAAATCTGCGAACCACCTGTCATGTTGAACAAGCCCTCATAGATCGGAGTGGGATAAGCATTTGGTGCCGATGGTTGAGCGACCACATCCACAGTGATGATGTCAAATTCTGACACATTACCGGATGTTTCGTCAACATTACCTGAGCCTCTGCTTGATACGCCTAATTTTACGCCTGATTGTAGCATTGTTTCTACAAGCTTACCCATCGGTGTAGGTAAAATCTTCAATTTTCCATATCCGTTTGGTCCATCCATCCACATTTCCGAAATCATGTGGCTTACTCTGTCCAAGTTGATCTTTAAATCTTCAGGGTGATCAACCTCTCCGAGGACTGATGAGCCCCCGGAGATTTGGTCGGATACTTTTTTCACTGCTTTAGCGATTTCGTTTACTGGATAGACACGACTGTTGGCGTTCTTCACACCACCCTGGATACAAATACCTTTCATGTAAAGGTCTTTGCCTTCGTTTTGTGCTTCAACTATAACTCTCGCTTGATCGAAAGTCAAGTTTTCTTTTAGTAAACGCATGTTCTATCCTCTTACTTCGCTGATTTCTCAGAAGTCACAGCCTTTGGAGCTGTTTCTAACTTAGCAGATTTGATGCCTGGCTCATTTTTTGCTTTCACACCCATATCTTTTGGTGCTGGAGCTTTTGAACCTTTTTCTTCACCGCCGACACCCATTTGATGTGGTTTGCCTTCGCTTGAAGATTTGCTTGATTTGGCAACTGGAGAATGCTTCTCGTCCGCATGGTCGCCCATATCAGCTTTCACTGCTTGTGCGTACTCTTTTACGATCTCGTCAGCATCTTTTTTCTCAGTTGACTCTTCAACTTCTTCTGCTTCTTCTGATTCAACAGTTTCTTCTGTTTCTTCTGCGGCTTCAAACTCTGACTCAACAGATTCTTCTGGTTTTTCATCCATCATTTTTGCAAACTCAGCTTTTAATGCATCAAGTTCTTTTTCTAATGGTTCAAACATTTCTTCTGCTTCGCCTTCGTCGCCACCTTCTTCACCTTCTTCGTCGCCTTCTTCACCAGGCATATCCATATCGTCCATACCGTGTGCTTCTGCTTCGATGTCTGAAAGTAAATCATCAGTTGCGTCGCCGCCAATTTCTTCCACAGTTTCTTCAGTTGCTTCTGCTGGTTCTTCAGTTTCTTCAACTGCTTCTTCTGTGTCTTCTTCTTTAGTTTCTGCTACTTCGTCATCTTCAGCTTTGTCGGATGATTGTTCAGTTTCAGTAACTTCGTCGTCTTCTGTTTTCTCGTCTTCTGCAAGGATACCCTCATAGATTTCACGAGATTTTTCTACAACGATTTCGTGGAAAAGCTTCTCAGCCTCGTCCTTGTTTTCGTTGACAAGAAGATCGAGCAATTTTTCAAATTTAGACATGATTTGCGTCTCCTTTGTAGTGAATATTTAATGTATGTGGAGAAAAGGTGCCTTTTAAGACTCTTTTTTGGCCATTTTCTGTAGGTGATCCTGGAATTGGTCGTATGTGATGTCTATCCAATTGGGTTTTTCCAGCAGTCTTCCCGGCGATGTTTGGTTGTTCCTAATGACGTGATAGAACTTGACCGTGGGATGATTCTGCACATTAGTGACCATTTGATTGAGCCAATTACCAAAATATGTGCGAGATGAATTCTCTGATCTGTATCTTGCATGGCCCTTGTACATATTATTAATCTGCGAACCGTTCTTTTCGTGTATCTCGCCGCTTTTAGTCAAACCAAAGAAGTCCATGCCTAGAATGTACAGTTTTTTAAAGTGTTTGTGCTCCAGTGCTATGCGTGTGGCTGTGGGTCCTGAAGACCATCCCCAATCCTTGGGTATCCTCACACACCTGGGATCCTTGATGCCCCCGCGCGGATACGTCCACATTTCCAGTTTGTCCGGCACATTTCTTTCACATATCCATTTGACTGTGGCTATGTCGACGCTGATCAGTGCGTCCGGCCAAAAATCTTCTGCGATGGGCAGTACATTCATGCCTATGATGTAACCTTTGTTCTTCAAACTGTTGAGATCGAATCCTCTTCTGGACTCGCCGTTGGCTATTATGAAGCAGGGATCATGATCCGGCAGCCATGTGGTGTCCTTGATGGGTATGGGTTGTTTGATTTCCTGTGGTTGTGCTTGCGGCACCGGCTTGGGTTGCCCATTCAAAAATTCGTTGAGTGCTCCTTTGGGGTCTTTGATCTGGCTGATGCTGAGCCAAGACGAAACCATGTGTGTGGTTCCAAAACAGATGAATTGTTTGTGACCGTCTATGGCAGCTCTCAAGGCGGCCTCGACGTGTTTCGCTCGTCTTGCCATGTTATAATTTAGTTATTTTAGGCTATTTCAGCTGAGTCTGCGATTGAACTACCGTACATTTTTTGATACAGTTCCATCGCTGTTTCTTTTTCTTCACGTCTTGCCTGCATGTGATGTCTTAGCTGGTTGATCATTTCAAGAGTGAGTCGAGATTTGCGTGTGTCACCATCCATGTCGTATGCAGTTTTATCTTCCGCACTCGAGTACCTGGAGTTGTCCACAGCATTAATGAATTCGAACAGGTTCATACTATTATTTACACTTCCGCAGTGCCTTCAGGAGCACCTTCTTCTCCCGCACCCTCGTCGCTGGTCGCGTCCAGCGGTCCTTCTGGTTCTATTTCAGATGTCTGCCCGGCGATATCCGAGTCTATACCTCCGCCAGTTAGTCCGACATTCCTTAGATCATTGCCCTTGACTGCATCGCCCTTGGATTCACCGTTTTCTTCCGCCCACATTTTTTGATTCTGTGCGATTTCTTCCTCTGATAATCCTAAGAAACGCTTGAGAGCGAATCTTTTGGACAGATATGGTGTTTGCTCGATCTGGCTGAATGCTTGCACTCGTTGAGTATCTAATTCTATCTGTCTGTATGCGGCAAAGTTTTGTGGTGTTGTGAACTTTAAATCAAAAACAGAAGTGTCTATGTTGATGCCTCTGTTTTTAAGGAACAGCTTGAATTCTTCGTTGATGGGTGGTACTACAATTTCCTGCAGTCTTTCACAGTATTTGTTGAATCTCAATTCCTGGATGTATGCAGTGCCCACTCTGCCATCTGAGTACTGTGGATTGGCTCCATCGTCCGGACCAGTTGGCAAGTAAGAACTTGGAATTCTTAGAGCACGATACAATTTGTTTGTGAAATATCTTAGGTCATCAATCTCACCAAGGTTGGTTCCACCCGGTAGCGTTTCAACTTTTGATCCTCTACCTTCTGCTGTCTGTGGGAAGAAGTAATCTTCGTTGATCGACAGTGGATTGTATGTGGCATCCATTTTGTTTGAACCACCTGATATGGATGGAATTCTTCTCTGATGAATTTCGTTTTTTACTCGCTCCACGAATCCCATGGCCATGTGTGATGGCATGTTGCCCACATCGATGTAGAACACTCTACGCTCAGGTGCTCTGTGGACCCTGTATATGATGATGGCGTCTTCCAGTAATTCTTTTTGTTTGAAAGTTTTAAAAACTGTTTCCAATATGGATGTGCCGAATGGAAAGTTTGAATCCAAACCTTCGCTCAGACTCACGTGGCACACATGGTTGGCATCCACGGCATATTGATTGTAAGTGGTTTCGAATCTGTTGCCTGCTGTGGCAGCCGAATAAGAACCTGGGCCTGTGTATGCTCCACCCCTGTTCTGACCGTATCCTTGATCCCCTATCACGTTTGCGCCGGGTGATGAATATGTCACATTGGCAGTGACCTGTGAAGCAGATAATGATTCAAGATTTAGATTCAAATCCCTGAACACATACTGTTCCGGTTCTTTGCCTTTGCTTTCGTTGACGATGATCTTGTCACACTTGGATGCGTGGACATGAATTAATTCTTGTGTCTCAGGATCGCGGATGAAAAATGAATCACCGTACTTGAGGGTGTTGCGGAACATCCTGAATATTCTACGGTTCCAATCGTTGAGTGCAGTGAACTGTTGCAATGAATCTTTTAGGATGAGTGCTTCCGTCTCTGTGGGTGTGTCATGGAACTTGATGTCGAATGGTGTTTCGGATTGCTTGTTCTTTTGTGTGCAAAATTCCGCGATGATATCCAGTGCGGCATTGACTTCGGAATCCTGATCCATCTGATCATACTGGAAGTAACGCTCCATCCTGTTGGGATGGCCGGTGTAAACCTCTGGCAGATAGGATGTGTAGTTCCTGCGACCCACAGCACTCATGGGGTTGGATGCCGTGTTGGCGCCCGACACAGGCGACATTGAGCCATCTGGCTTGACTAAATTAAAATATTTTCTCCAACTCATGACTTATTATTATATGTATCTTTTTTCTGCATTGCAACCTTAAAAATAGCCATTGCCCGACAATGCCTTTGGTAATAGATCTTTGAGCAGTTTTTCGATTTTGATCAGTGTTTGCTGATTCTGGGAGGCGTAGTTGACTGATTCTTTTTGGAAATCTGCGTTGGCCTTGCTCATTGTTGATTGCAGATTGCCCATGGCTTCGCTGTTACCCACCTTGGATTCTATCTCGCCTCCTATGGTTTTGAGGCTGGACTCCAACTGTGGTTTCATGGCATCCATCTGACTCATCACACCGGAAAGATCACCACTCTGCAGTGCAGGCATCATGCTGTCCATCATGCTCTTCATGTCTCCGAACAGTGATTGGGTGTCGGAGTTGCTCATCACTTCACCGAACGAATTGCCCATGGACACCAATTCTGGACCCGCTTCTCCCACCAGTGCGGTCATGCCCGGAAACAGTCCGCCTCCAAAAAAGTATTTTTTTGGATCCTTGTGCGACAAACTGTCCCCATGCATGAATTCTTTGGCATCTCGGGCGTCGGTGACTCCACCCTCCACGATGTTGCCATTGTAAATTTTAATTTCTCCACCCATGGTGTCTATGGTGACTTCTCCGGACGTGGTCAGGCTTGTGCCGAGGCCCGATCCGCCGCTCACCAATTTTCTTCCTACTCTGTCCATTAGAGAAATCGTATCTGTTATGAATCCATCCAATCCTTTTGTAGCATCAACTAATTTCTGTTGGAAATCGGCCACTGCTGTTTCGAGTTTTCTGGCCGAGGTTAACAGGTCTCCTGTCGCAGTACTCAACTCGTCGCTACCATCAGTGACAGCATCGAGGTTTGCTTTTTGATTTTTTACATATTCTGCGAGGTCGGTGTCGCCCGCTTTCATAATTTGATTGTCTATCTGCTTCAACATCTTGTAGTAGTCGTCGAAAACCTGGAAAGCTTGTCCGTCTTGCAGTATGGATAGTGTGGACAAGTATCCCGCCTGATCCGTGTTTGCTATCGCCTTTTTGGTAAATTGTGCAAATGCCGTGTCGGCGTCCATGGTTCCCGCTTCTATCTGGGAGGTCAAGTATTGGATGGTTTCGGCCAATCTTGGGAATGTGGTTTCGAACATACCTTGCTGATCACTGGTAAGGTTGCCCATCACTTGCACAGACGTAAAGGCATCCATCAAGGCAGGACTTAACGCTCCCAAATTGGTTCCAAAATCAATGATGGCGGATGCATTTTTCTTGTCCTGAAGTGCGAACTGCAGGGCGCCACTGCCTATCAACAATTCTCTCTGCTTCCTCTGTTCGTCCACATTCAAGCCGGTCAATTCTGCCATTATTCTTTCATTCTTCAATCTTTTGGCCATGGCCGATGACAGTATCGTGGTGTCTGCGAGCATCATCCTTGTGTTGAATCTATTGGATTCCAGGAAGTAAGCAAACTCTTCGACCACCTGTTCAGAAGATAATCCCAGCAGTGCTAACTGTTTGCCCAGATCTGTGCCTGAGCTTGTTAAGCTGTCTATTGTATCCAGGAACATGTTCTGATTCATCAATCCGTCGTCTAAAGTACCTCCGTACACCCTGATGCCGTTGGCGGACTGGCTCACTATTGCTTCAAATTCCGCCATGCTGATGTTTGCCCCAAGCACTGCAACCTGCAATTTATCCATGTCGGTGGATGCATCCAACCCTGCTCTTGACAGTGTCCTGAATGTGTTGACCTGCATGTCCATGAGGGCCAATCTCAGTTTGGTAAACTCCGCTGTGGCGTCCGATATTCCTCCGAACAAACCGCCAAATAAGGGGATTTTTCCAAAGAATCCGCCCAGCATGTCAGCGGCTTGATCCACAACTGGAATCAAACTCTTGAATGATCCGTCGGCCTGGGCCACGGACATGACCAAACCAGCGGCGCCGGATATGGCATTACCTAATGCGTTGAATCCTCGCTCCACCATTCCCAACACAGGATGCATTCTGGCGATGCTGGATCCTAACTCTTTCGTCTGTTTGGTGGTCTGTTTGGTTACGTTGGCCTGGGTCAATCCACCCTGTGGGTTGTCCTTTTTGTTCTTTTCATCCATTAGATTCCTGATTTCCTCGAGGGTCTGCTCGGTCGCGAACCCCTTGCGTTGTTCCAGTAACCTAAGATCTAAATCTTCAATTGTTGCCATTTTGTGCGTACATAAATATTATGCTTATATAACTATATTTATGGTAGCAAAAATATGACAAACCCAAACAATCCATTACACAAATACTTCAGGAAACCATCCATCTACGCCACTCTGCCATCCAGAGGCAAGTTCTATCCCATGGGTGCTTTAGACATGCCCGAGACGGGTGAGTTGGAAGTGTACCCAATGACGGCCAAGGATGAGATGACCATGAACACGCCCGACGCTCTCATGAGTGGACAAACCACCGTGGATGTGATCAAATCTTGTGTGCCTGCGATAAAAGATCCATGGCAGATTCCTGTGATAGACTTGGACAGCATCATGGTGGCCATCAGAACAGCGACCTACGGAGAAATGATGGAAGTCAACGTGACAGTTCCTGTGGTCAACAAACAGATGGCGTATCAGGTTGATCTGCGTACAGTGGTGGACGGTATAGACAAGCAGGAGTTCGATCCCTATGTTTCCATAAGTGCCGACCTCAAACTTAAAGTCAAACCCGGCACCTACAGACAATTGACCAATCTACAACTCAAAACCTATGAACAACAGCGTTTGGTGATGCAACTCAACGATGCCAAACTGACTCCTCAACAGAGGCAGGCAGAACTGCACACAGTGTTCAACAACATATCCAATCTCACGCTGGACAACATGAAAGACACCATAGTGGAAGTGATGGCGGATGGTCAGAGCATAACCGACAGAAGTCACATCAACGAGTTCGTTGACAACATGGATTCTGCCACTGCCAAGATGATCACCGATCATCTCGCAAAGTACAACGGCCTGGGCAAGATCAAGAACATCAAGGTTTCCTCACCCAAAGACATGGTCGAACAGGGTGCTCCTGAAAGTTTCGAAGTTCCGTTGACATTGGACAGTGCAAGTTTTTTCGTATCAAGATCCTCACGTTAGACCCATCTGGCCTCGAAGCCTATTTCAAAGAATTGGAGAACAGCAACAAGCAACTCAAATCCGATCTGGTGGCCATCTGTTGGTACATGAGGGGTAGCATAGACTATGACACAGCACACGCACTCAGCCCCGAAGACAGGAAGATGATATCGGATCAGATAAAATCCAACATGGAAACGGTCAAAAAGACCAAACTGCCACTGTTATAAATATTAGCAT
>Ga0222716_10002064_pt1 | contig 16427 bp, 25 predicted proteins | sample C33_13DmetaG_FD_165044 | JGI IMG/M metagenome (GOLD analysis project Ga0222716, IMG submission 165044) | Estuarine water microbial communities from San Francisco Bay, California, United States - C33_13D | ecosystem: Environmental > Aquatic > Marine > Unclassified | place: USA: California... | reverse complement strand
TGACCATTCACAACACTTATAGCATCACAAATCTGAAAGTTTCCGATTGTTGGTTTAGCACCTATATAACTCAATGTAATCTCCTATTTAACTCTTTGGGTTTGCGTCTTTAATTGATTTAATTCTTGCTTTCCAACCATCTATATCTTTATAGATTTCGTCTAGCTGTTCTCCAATATCGCCATAAGCAATACGTCTTGTATTTCTTACAGTATTATTGGCTTCTTCTGTATCTGCCGCAGATTCTTGTTCTGTTAATTGTGCATCAGTAGGTTGTGCAATATCTAAATTCCACTCTTTAATGTAAGCACCATTACCATCACTATCGTCTTGCAACATAACATCTTTAGTAAAATCTACATTTGATACACCATTAGCTTCGCAGTATGATTTTATTTTTGTGCTTAGTTGTGCCATCTATACTCCTGTCAATGCTTGGATTTCATCATCATCTAATCCCAAGTCTTTTAGTTTTTGTTTTCCTGATGTTTTTTTATCTATTTTAGCTTGTTCATCAGCTTCTATTTCTGGAAACTTTGCTCTAATTTCTGCTTCTGTCATAGTTGGTGTTCCATTATAAAATTGTATCGTACTAAAATCTTCCTCTTTAATACTAACTTCTGCGTTTGGATAAATTTTTTTACAAGCATTTAATATTTTAAAAGTCATTATTGAGATACCTCTAATAAAGTTATTGTTGCAGTACTTCCGTTATCAGTTACAAAATTTTCTCCACCATTAGATTTAAACTGAACCTTATACGTAAGACTTGATGTTGATGAAGGAGAGTCAAGATAACTAAAACTTGTACCAGCAGTATAAATATATCCACTCGCTGCATGAGAACCATTTGAACTATGAATAATTAAATCTGTACTATCTCTTAATAATTTATGTGCCGCACCAGAACTTCCAGCCGAATCTGCACCAAAAATACCCATTGATACTAAAACTAAAATTTTGCTAGATGTTGCTCCTGGTGTAATTGCGGCAGTTAATCCAGTATCAACATAAGATGTTGAAGAACTACTCAAATTTGATCCATCTGTTCCTTGAACCATTTGAATAATTCTTCCAGTACCACTAGCACCAGTTACAGTTCCTGTAAATGCAAAGTTATCTGCAAGGTTAATTGATTCTGATTGTATTTTATCTATTGCCATAATTTATCCTATTCTATAATTTTAAATAAATTCAAATATGTGTATGAAATTGTTGAATTACCTTGAAAATAGCTTGGACTTCCTCCACCCTCTCCTTGTCCATATAATTCAATATAATCTCCTACACTTAAATTTTTGATTACTGTAATATTTTCTGTTGCACCCTCTCCATCATTTGCTCTATGTAAAGTTGAGGCTTCTGCAATTTTACTTCCATTTATATACAGTCTTGCATAAGTAAAATCATGTGTGCTTGACCCACTAAAACAATTTACTGCACAAGTAATAAAATATTTTCCAGCTTGATCACTAGGAACTGTCCATTTTTTGTTAGTGTTATCCCAACCAGAAGCAGAATCTAATTCAACACTATCTAGTGTGACTTTAACATTTGCAGCATTTCCTGTGTTTTGATTTGCACTTAATTTTATATGTGCGTAAGGAGTATTAACGCCACCGATACCAGATACAAAGTTTGCTCTAGTCATTTTTCTTAATGCACTAGCTGATGTGTCATGGATTAATATTGTGTCATCTGTTGCGATAGAAGTTTCAGCAGTTTGACCAGTAATTATTGTAGGTGCAGTTTGATCGCTTCCCACAGATGCGTTTGGTGCATTTACAGTTTGTAATGCTCTACCCAAATAAACTGCATACATAACATCTCCAGATACAGTTGCACTTGTAAGTGTTAGAGTTGTACCACTAGCAGTATATGCTTTGCCACTTCCTGGTTGTTGAACTACTCCATTAATAACTAATCTAATATCATTCTCATTTGCTACAGCATGAGATAAAGTATAATTAGCAGTAGCAGAAACTGAAAAAGTTTCAGTTAAAAAACTTGCGTAATTTTCTGCTGGAGTATTTCCGATATATGACATTAATTAATCCTATGTAATTTCCATTATTGATAATGCACCTGATATTTTATCAGCTACCGAACAATCTATTTTTAAAATGTCAGTAGTTTCCATAACAACTTTACCCCCAGATAAAAGTTCTAAAGAACTTCCTGCTGGAATGGTTACATCTTTAACTAAAAATGCAGTTCCATTAGCTACATTGTTATTTCCATTTCTATTAGCAGTATCACTTACTAATTCTACTTCGACTGTAATTGCTGTATTATGTATGTTTGTAAGTAACAAACCAAGAATTACTGTTGTAGTACTACTAGCGACTGTGTACATAGTATATGGTGTTCCTGCCGATGCAGGTTCTGCCGCAAATGTTACTGTCTTAAATGTGTTTGCCATTTTTTTTAATTATCTCCTATTGATTTATATTATATTATCCTAATGCTATTGCAAGACTTGTTACATCATCTATTGAAACTCCACCTGCAGGAGCCGCAAAACTTAAATTTCCACTTCCATCAGTTTTCATAAATTGACCTGCTGAACCATCTGCTGTTGGTAAAGTAAGACTTAGATTTCCACCTAAAGCACTTGCTGATTTTAAAGAAACATAGCTTGAACCATTATCAGTATCTTCTAAAAATCTAATTTCTCCTGATTGTGTTGCCGCACCACCAACTGAAACAAATCCTGCTGGATTAATAGCTACCGAACCATCTGCTAAAGTCATAACAGTAGCACTTGCTGATGTGGATATACCTGAAACTGTGGCAGAAGAATCTATAAAATTTACTGTATCATTAGTTTGATTAAATGTTGCTAAAGTTATCCAAGCATCATTATCAGCATTACGCATATACCAATTATTAGTATCTGTTTCATACCACATTTGATAAGCATATTTTGTAGTAGGTTCAGAAGCACTAGAGTTATTAGAAACTACTGCTTGAAGTACAGAGTTCAAATCTGCTCTAAATGTAGGGAAGCCTTGGTTCGCTATTACATAATCGTGATTTGCCATATTTTATATAAATCCTTTTTGTTCGTTTATCATAAGTTTATTAAATAATCAATAACATTGTTAAAAACCTTTAGCAATAAAATCAAAAGTCCTTGATACTCCTGAACCACCTGAATTAGTAAAAGCAACACTAAATCCTGTTGCAGTTTTATTACTTAATGTGTAGGTATCTCCAGAAGCCATATCTTGTACTGCAAAACCTAAAGATGGTACAGTTACATAAGGTTGTGTAAATGTTACTGATTTAGTTCCTGTTCCTGATACAATATTATTTCCTGATTCAATTCTATCTTCCATATCAAGAGTTACTTTTAATTCTGTAACAACTGGACTAGCACTACCATTTTCAGAGGTCATAACTAATCTAAATTTATAATATCTCGCTAAATAATCTCCCACTACAAATGTTTGGAAAGGAGTAAAATCAGAGTTATCATTTGATATAGCTATTTGTATTTCTGATGCACAGTTTGCTTCTGCATCTCCATCAAAGTTACCTAATTTTGCATCAAAGTTTCCAGTATTAGAATCAAAAATATCATCTCTATCAACAACAGTTTGTGTAATATCTGCTGTTATATTAGTTGTAACTCTTGAACCCACATCAATAGTACTTGTAAATTGATATATACCCTCTGAAAAAAGTTGTCCATTAAGTGTACCACTATCAAAATCTCTAGTAGTTTGACTATCAAAATTTCCAGATGGAGAATCAAATAATTCTTGACTTTCTAAAACTAAAGCAGGAACATCTGTTATATTATCATCTACATAAACATTAGTCTTACTTCCGCTAAAGGTAGGATTCTGAGTTGATGAAGTTAAAAAATTATAAGTACCTATTGTTTCAACAGCTACATAAACAACAGTAGCATTAACACTAGGTAGTCCTAATTTATCTCTAGCTTTAATTAAATAAGCACCTGTCTTTGCAGGAACAACAACAGATGTTCCAGGTCTTGAAACTTTTTTAACTAATGGAACAGAATTACTCCAAGTAGCATTAGCAGTTACATTTGCATATCTTAATTCATAATAACTTAAATCTAAAACATCAACTGCTTTCCAACTTAAAAAAGCATCTAGTCCTACAATGTTACAAGAAAAATCAGTTACATCAGGTGGTGGAGCAGACAATCCTACAACAGTATGATCTTGTGTTATCGTTGAAGATTTAACACCAAAAATATTTACACCTCTTGCTCTGACTTGATAAGTTGCTCTATCAATTACATTAAGAAATTCATATTTAGTTCTAGCACCTCTACCGATTTGTTTAAAGTCATCAGTAACAGCATTACCATCTGCATCAGTTAATTGTTTAATTTCTATTTCATATAGTTCTGTAAAATTATCTGTGGCTTCGGTTAATTCAATAACCATTTTTACAATTACAGTTCCATCATTGTAAGAAACTAATTCATCAGTTAAAGTAATCGCAGTCGGTGCAGATACAGAAGTTGATTTAGGTAAGTTTGTTGCTTTACCACTAGAAATAGTTGAGTAATCACTTGTAGCAAAATCATATACAGCACTAGCTATTTCTTTAAAATTAGCAGTTATCTGTAAGTTACCATCACTAGCATCAATTGAAAAACCCCACTCTAATACTTGAAAAGTTTTATTAGTAAAACCCATTCTTGCATTTGTAATATTAACAGTATCTCCAACGTCTAAATCAAAAGCACCCATATCAAAAGATGCTGAAAAAGATATTTGTTGTCTAACTTTTAATAATTGAATCTTTGATAATCTTTGACACATTCTACTAGAATTAGTAAAAGGATAATCAAATTCTGCATAAATTCTTTCATTATTATCTTCTGATTCAAAACTTGAATTAGTTAAGATAGGATAATTTTGTGGTTGAAAATCATTAGCTGGTTCAGAATATAAACCTTTAACAGCATTAAATAATTCTTTTTTACTTACTCTACTATTTATAGATATACCACTTCTTAAATTACTTTCATTTAAAGTAACTGTTGGCGATATATATGAAGATGGTATAATTTTAAATTCTCCATTTGAATAAATTAAAAAACCACCTAATGTAGTTAAAAAATTTTCTATAATTACTTTAGGGCTTTTTGATAATTGAAAAGCACCATTACAAGTAAATCTTTTTTCTGTTCCTGATGGGTTAGTAACAGAAACAGTTTCATCACAAGTATTTGCACCTGCTATAAAATTTGTATCATTTATTTCAGCATCTTCAACTTGCATACCATAAATAGTATCTTTTAAATAATCTCTAATACATAAAACAGGATTATCAGAAAAAGTCGTAAAATTAAATTTTTGTGTAGTGCTACCTGATACTGATGTTAAACTAATAGGAGTTCCTGCAACACAGTTTGCATAATTTGTTGCAAGTTTAAAAGTATTATCATCAATCTTGATAACATAATAAAGTGTACCATTACTTAATCCACCGATAGCTGTTTGACTATTTGTGTCATAGGTTGCTCTATCGAATGTAGATAACCCATGATTTGAAATAGTTATAGTATTTGATGATGTTGAAACAGTAGAGGAAGAAGCAGTAAAGCTAGTTGCTCTTGGATCAAATAATTTTTTACCTTTAACTATTGCAGAAACATTAGGTACACCATTCGGATAAACATCTGAATCAAATGTAAATTTTAAATATAAATATGCTTTTCCACTAATTTTATGATCAGTTGTCCATTGAGTAATCTCAGATACTAAATTTGCATCAGCTAATTGTGCAGGATCTCCAAAATGTTTTTTAACTCTTAATTTACCATTATATTGATCACTACTTGTTGGTGTAAAAATAGGAATACCATTACTGTCATTTGAAGTAGTTTCTAATGAAACAACATCATCTCCAACATAAATACTTGATATATCATCTACTTCATGTCCAGCAAGAACAATAACCATGTGCAAAAATTCATTCGTGCTTGATGTTGTTTCTGCATAAACAATAGTTCCACCAACTCTTGCTGAACCATATATAATTCTATAAGGAGCAGTAGGTGCTTTTGATGTTACTGTTATTCCTGATTCTAAAGCAGTACCAAAATTTGGAGGGTCTATTTTTGGAGCAAGTGCTTGACCTACAATTCCACCAATAATAGATGTACCAATACTAATTAATGCTTTTTGAACAAGAGGATTAAAACCTTGAAATGCTGTCATGGCAGTTGGACCTAAAACTACTACTGCCGCAACTACTGCCGCAACAATAATAATTTTTTTTACTGTACCACCAGCTTGAGCTACTTGACCATGATGTTCATAAGAATCTTCTTCTATGATATTATCATCTTTATCATAAACTATTTTTTTATAAATTTTCACTATTCAATTCTCCAAGCTATTTTACAATTATTTTTTGGTATTAATGCTATTTCTTTTTTCCAATTAAACATAACATTTTCTCCGATACAAACTCCTAAAGTACCATCTAAATCTGTTTTATCTATATAGTAAAATACATCTCCTTTTTGTGCTTTATCTATATCAACTACTTTAAAATTATTTTCTTTAGCTATCTTTAAAGCTATATCTAATAAATCTTTACTTTTTAAACTTTTTATTATTTCTTTTGCGTCTTTAATATTTTTATATTTATTATCAAAAACTTTTTTACCAGTGATGGCTTCAATACTATTTATAACAAAAGTAACACAATCATTTTTACCAAAAACAAATTTTTCTTTGTTTTTTGTTTCTTCAATAATTAACTCTAATTTAGAAGCCCAATTATTTACTCTCATTAATTAGTTTTCTTTCCCCAAATAATTTCTTTATCTTGTAAATCTGGTATAAATTCAAAACCTAAATCTGAGGAAAAATCAACTTGCTGATCTTCTAAAGTGTACATTCTATTAGCTGGCTTTTCAAAAGTTATTAATCTACTTTCTAATTTTAAAGTTATTACAGTCGTTTCATGTCCTTCTTGAATATTTAAAACGTCCATCTTTCCTTTAAAGATAGTATAAACATCTGCTATTACATTCTTTGAAGCATCAAATAAACCTAAATAAATTGCACCATTTTTATTTGTATAACTTGCACTCAAAGCAGTAGATATTAAACTAGATTTTATTCCTGCTAAAGTTAAAGTAACACCACTCATAGATAATGTTGAACTTTCTTCTATATCTGAAATATTTAATAAATCTCCTTGACCAGTAAATGTTTTTGAAGAACCACCAGCAGTCATAGTTAAATCCCCATAACCATTCCACATTTTTAAGACTCCATCACTAAAGTCTAATTCAACTGCCATAATAGGTCTAACGACTTTACTTGTTATAGCATTTTTAAAAACTGTTGTAATATTTCGTGCCATGTTATTATTTAATAATTATTTTTTTAATTGATAAAGAGCCATCAATATTTTCTTCTAGTTCTGCTTTAGATTTTATACACTGATATTGAACATTTTTTTGAAAAACTCTTTGAGCAACTCTTTTACCTTTTAAACATTTTGACATAGATTCTTGTATTCTATGTTCTTTAATTTCTCCATTAACAATCATAAGTAATGCAATAACTGTTTCTATCATAACATCTTACCTTTGTTAATACCCTTTTTAATAATATAATTTTGAGTTCCATTAGCACCAATATTAACTTCTTTTTTTAAATTTTTAATTAAACTAATTTGTTTGTTTTTTTTTTGTATTTTTTTTTGATGCTCTAATATTTGTTTGTTTATTCTTCCTGTCATTTTTACCTCTACTTATTCTATATAAATAATTTGATACACATAAACATAAATTATCTAATCCACCAAAAAATCCATATAAAAATTTATCTAACATTAGTGTGTACCATCACCATTTGCTCTTACTTTATCTTTTAATACTTCTAGTTGTTCTGTTAATTTATCAACATCTTTAATTAATCTTTCTATATTTACTTTATTATTCATCATATCATCAATTCTTATAGTAAGTTTTTCAACTTCAACTAAAGTGTTTTCTATAAGTAAATATTGTTCTGCGTCAGCAGGAAGTGTACCTAATTCTCCTCGTGGCCACTTAATTCTAAATTCTGTATTTTCATCAACATCTGAAATCATTAACTTACCATTTGTTTCAATAGTATTAAGTCTTTCAATAATTCCAAAGTATGCCCATACTGCTACTGCTACTGCAACAATAATAGAAATTAAATTTCTTAAAGGTAATTGTATATTCGTATTTTCACTTACTTTCATTTTCTTTTCCTTTTATTCATACCCATATAATGTTCTGATGGTTCATAATCCCATCTTTTACCATGATGACCTCTTATGTCCGCATAAAACATTCTCAATTTAACTATAATTTTTCTAAAACTTCTACTCATTCTGGTACTGGCATTTTATAATCTTTAGGTGGTAATAAAATTTTATCTCCCATTATTATAACATCTGGATTTTCTTTTTTATAATCATCTTTCATATTATCCCAAAGACTTTTATCATCTGCTGGTCTATTATCTGTTTTAGTAGGAGTAACTCCTCTACATTTAGATACTAGCAATCTAAAGTTTTCATTATATGCTAAACTAGGATTACCATTAACCCTACCACACATTTTCATTAATTCTAATTGTTGTTTAATTGCTACATTTTCTTTTGTAGTTTTGCAATCTGTACCTAAATATTTTCTGTAAGTAAAACTTAATCTATAATTATCATCATCATTACGATAGTTATTAGTATCGTTATAATGATTATATTTACCATTTCTATCTTCTGCTTCAATTCTGGTTTCAAACTCTCCACATCTTACACCATACTCATTAAGATATTCGTTTCTTGCGTGTGCAGGTTTCACGAATAATGCCAATAGAGTCATCAATATAATCAATAATCCTGTAAAATAATAGTTCATCTTGGCACTCTCCATTATTCATAAATCCTTATCTGTTTAAATCCTTAATATCATAAGAGTGTTCTCTTACTTGATCTGCTAAATTTCTATATAAATTTTCTGCCATCTGCCAAGTTGATTCAGCAGAGGTTAATCTTGTATTCATATCTGTTAATTCTTTTTGTGCTACTTTTAATTCGCTTTCTAATTTTATAATAGTAACTTTACTTTCATTAATAGTTGTTGTTAAATTTAAAACATACTTAACAGAAGTAAATCCCCCAACTACTATTGAAGCAACTACTGGAATAAATATAAAATTTTTTTTTAAAAGGTCTGCAAAGTTCATTACAAAGCCTCACTACAAGCAAAAGATATTCCATAAACACTTACCTTATCTGTATCCCAGTTTAGTTCGTTATTATCTAATCTCATTAATGTTGTTGTGTTTGAATAAACTACTGTTGTATCGTCATTAATAGCTTCTATTCCTGTTCTTAAAGATGGCTCAACATAAACAGTTGCTTCGCCACTAGAATTTGAAGTTACATTAGCACTTACCATATAAAGATAACTATTTATTTGAATATAATCTCCTGCTAAAAAAACATTTGCTCTACTTGCAGTAAAGCCATCTAAATTAATTGCATTACCAGTTTGTGCCGCACCATTAACTAAAACTGTTCCTGTTGCTGTTCCTTGAATAGTTTTTCTATCTTGATCGCCTATTTTAAAAGTTCCTCTACGACCTCTTAATGACATAAGAAAAGCTAACCATACTGCGGCTTTCTCTTTTTTCATAGGTGGCAAAGTAAATGTTGCTTTCCATTGTGCACCCTCATGTTCAAAAATTTGTTCTTGATTAGTAAATGGAGATTCAGTAACAGCTACTACTCTTTCCATTCCCCAGTTTTGAGTTGTGACTCCTGTAACAGTTGGAAGTGTTAAAGGATAACTTGGTGTGTATGATGCCATAATTAACTACCGAATGCCTTACTAAATTTTCCGCCTCGTTGCTTTGCGTCAGCAACAGCTTGGACTGTTGATTGTTGTATTGCTGGTAGCATATTCATAACTTCTGCTCTCACAGTATTAGTTACACCAACAGCAAAGTTTAAATTTTGTGTGATAGAAACTCCTCCACCACCACTACCTACCATTTGTTTTGTGTCTGCATTATTTTTAATTGAACCAGAACTATTCGGAACAAATAACTCTGGACCTCTTTCTCCAACTAAAGTTGGCGATCCTTGTTGTACTGTTCCTCCACCTGCTTTTTGTGATGGTGGTAATTTAACTGTATTTGGAACTTTAGGTGCAAAAAATCCTGTTATAGCATTCTTAACAAATTTATTAACTTGATCTAAAATTAATGTTTGAATAATAGTTTTTTGGATACTTATAATTAATTCTCTTAAAATATTTTTAAAATCTAAAGCACCTGTTTTACCTCTTAAAAAAGCATCAACAAGAGTATCTCCAACTTTTTCAACTTCATTAGCTACACCAGTTGCTACTTGTTCTACTTTTGCAAGTTCATCTCTAAATTCAACCATTACTTCTGCTTGTTGTTCAAAAGCACCAGTTTGAATATTAATAATTCTATTAATTTCCGCCATTGCTTCTTTGCTAGTTCCTAATTTACCAATTAACATATCTCTTAATTTTATTTGTTCTTCTAAAATAAATCTTTGCTTATCTCCTGATGTAGTGGCTAATCGCATCTCGTCCATCATTGATCTATTTCTTTTATCAATATGTTTTTTAGTTTCTAGTCGTGCTTTATTGACTAATGTTTGTTCTTGACCAATTAATTCAATTTTTTTCTTAATATCTTTTTGTTCATCTTGTAAAAGTTTTATTCTTAATTGTAATTCTGCTCTATCATGTTTTGCTTGTCCTGAATCAAAAAATTTCTTTTTATTTTTTAAAGCATCGTCATAGGCTTTTTCTAAAATTTTTAAAGCATCTTCATTATTTTTAAATAATTCATTAAGTTCACTAGCACTATCTGGTAATTCTGTAATTTGTAATACTTGATTTCCTAATGCATCTGATAATAAATTTATAGAGTTAGTTAACAAATCTACTATTCTTTTACCTGATGCACTTCTTTCAAAAAATAAATTTAAGTTTTCTTTTAGTGTATCATAAGCACCTGCTAATCCTCCTGCCGCACCCTCTCCTGCACCACCAACTTGTTGTTTCAAAGTTTTTATAATTATGGCTTGTGCTTCCATTTGACGACCAGTCATAGCAAGAACTTTAATTTGTTCTTTTTGTTGTTCAGTAAATGAAACACCTACTCTACGCAAAGCAGATAAACCAATTTCAGGTTCTTCTAATGCTTTACCTAATTGAAGTGCCGCAGTTTTCATACTACCAAAACCGACTGCCGCCAAATCTTGAGTAAGTTTTAAAGTTTCTTCAAAAGTTTCTCCAGTAATAGATTTGAAAGTTAATAAAACTCCTGCCGCATCTCTTGCTCCTTGAACACTAGCCAAAGTACCTTTACCGATAGCTTCTGCCATTACCTCAATATCTCTACCTACAAGACCTGCCGCATTACCAGTTGCTTTTAAAAGAGCATTTAATTTACCTTGTTGTACTTCTAAATTAGATATTGCTTTGATTGTTTTTGTTACTGCTAAACCTATTCCAACCATTCCTGCAGTAAAGACTAACATCAAAGGATTAACTCTACCAATAATTGCACCTATCGCAGATATTCTTCCAGCTACTGGACCTAAAGGACCCTGTACTGCCGCAATAGAACCTGCTGTGTTTTGAAAAATAGAAGATAATTTTTTAGTACCTTTACCAGTTTTGGTACTTGCCTTATCAACCTTTTTCATGCTTTGAGTTGCTTTGTCTATATTAGACTTAAACTTCTGCGCATTTGCTATAAGTTCTACTCTGATAGTTGCTAAATTTGATGCCATAATATTAATCTGGGAATTGCCTCATTAAATCTTCCATTTCATTTCTAGTTAATGGATTATTAGTTTTATTGTTTTTGCCATTCTTTAAATGATAACCATTCAAAGCTGACATAAATTCTGTTATTGATAAATCCCAAAATACTTTTGGGGAGAATCTTAATACACCAAGACCTATTTCTAGGTATTGCTGGATTGGGTATTTTGTTGCTCGTTCTCCCCCTGTACTAAAGGGGAATCTTCTTCTGCTTTATCGCCTGTAAATATAGTTGTTAATATTTGAGCACATAATACTGCTACTTTCATTAAACCAGTTTTAATAACCATATCGCCAACTGATGATTGAGTAAATTTACCCCCAGCACCAGTTAATGCTTCGTGCATAACAATTACTACATCTTTCATAGAATAATTATTAAGACCTAAACTATTTGTTATATCTAAAATTGATTTACCAGTTCTGCTTTCTATATTAACTATACTATCAAAGGTAAGTCGAAAAGTTCTTTCTTTATCTCCCAACTTACCTGTGATTTCGCCTTTATACTGATTTGCCATCGGTGTCCTTTTCTATTAATTGTTCAGTTAATGTTTTTTCTTTTGGTTCAGATTTTTTTAGTTTTTTCAAAGTTTTATTTGATCTAACTATATCGCTTGTGTTTTTATCCTCACAAGTAATTTCTGTTCTGTTTTCATAAACTTGAACCTTTTGAACAATTAATTCAGTAACACCAATAGTGATATGGTCGTAAGGTTTAATAGGAATATCCTTTCTTGTTTCGACAGTAACTACACCCTTTCTAGTAACCTTGTAGAAACCATTATAGGACTCGCCTTGAAATTTTATTTCTATCACTTTAAACCCATCTGTATGTTCCATATCATTTTCCTTATTAGTTATTAAGCATTCGTATAAGTCATTGTACCATTTGATTCAAGAGATACTGAAAAAGTTTCTTCTCCATTATATTCTCCTGCTCTTTCGTATGATGTAATTATAAATGCACCTTTAACATTTGAACCATCTCCGAATACTAAATCGTAATTTAATGAGTCACCAGTGAATGCCGCACCTCTTAAATTGTTTTCTCCACTAGAGTCTGTAAATACTCCACTTGCAGATATAGACATACTTCTAATACCCATGTTTGATCCTAATGCTCTACCAATATCATTTCCTGAAGCACCATCAAATGTTGCTGAATCTTTTGCTGTTATATCTACTGTTTCTCCATTAATAGACATTGATGTACTTCTAAGTCCACCAATAACTATTGCTGTTCCACTACTATTTTCTTTTAGTAAAAATGCTGAACCTTTTTGTGCCGCCATGTTGTTTCTCCTTGTTTATTTTTTATTAATTATTTTTTAATTTGTCAATACAAAAACTCTAAATCTTTGTACTCCATGTGTTGTTAAGCCATCATTTTCTTTTATTATATCAGAGAACTCAAATCTCATATTATTAAATGCACCTGATACTGATAAACTTGATTCGTGTAATACGTCATAGACTAATGACATAATTTCTTTTATTTCCTTACTACCTCTATATCTTGAGAAAGTATGAACAATAAGGGTAAAATCACTCCCTTTTTTGTCTTTGGTTCCATCATCTACCATAGTTTGATCGCCAACTTTGACGTATGGGAATGCTGTTCCCTCTGGAACAAAATCGTAAATATTGTTTCCTCCTAACTTTGTAGTAAGAGGACTACTTGCTAATAAAGCATTATATACTGCTGTTTGTAAAGTAACTGAAAAATCTGTCATTTAGTATATTCCTCTATTTTATTTTTAACTCTTTTTAGCACAGCATTAATAATTGGTTTTTTACTTTTTTCAAAAGCTGGCAACATAAATGGTCTTGGTTCCATTTTACTTGTACCATATTCTAAAAAAGCTGAATAGTCTGCATTACTTTCTACATTTGTAATGTTTTTAGTTTTTTGTTTAACGATAATTTTACTAACTAAATTTCCTGTATCACTTGCTGGTGCTTGTCCTGGAGCAGATGCTCTATGTGATCTTCTAGGATTATATTTTTCATAAACTATTCCTGATTTTGCACCTGATTGAATACTTTTAATTGCTTCGCCTCTTATAAATTGTCCACCACCTTTTACTATTTCTTGAAAAGGTATTTCCATATCTTTTTCTAATTTGTTTAATTGAGATAAAACTTTTTTTATATTTTTAACACTAAATTTAATATCCATTAGTTTGCCACATCTTCAATAGCTTCTAAAGTAATATAATTATTATTATCATTTTCATCATTAATTTTAATTATATTAAAAGTTCTAGTTCCATATAATATTCTCATCTTTGTATTAATAGCATTTTTAGTACCATTATGTCTTATAAGAAACTCGTATGTGTGTGGGTTTTCTATCTGTCGCCCTGTCTTATCAGAAAATATTTCTTTACCACCTTTTGGTGTCATCTTTGCATAAGCAGTAACATAAGTACTTCTAGCAGTAGTATAACCACCCATATTATCTGTACTTAAATCAGCATTTTGTAAAGTAATTAAATTTTTAGTTTTACCTACTCTTGATACTGACATATTATATTCCTAAAAGGTTATTTAATCTTTGAACTTTATAAGGTGCAAATAACATTGCAACTGTATTAGGTATAAGATTAACATTCATACTTGTAGCTATTTCTCTATTTTCATAAAGATGTAAAGCTAACATTTTAATTGCTTGTACTAAAGGTTTTGGTACATCACTTGCCGAATTACCATATCCTGCTCTATATTTTATTTCATAAGCATTAGCATTTCTTAATTCAGAAGCAGTTGGCCAACTTGATCCATTCTTTAAAACTATTCTACCTTGCAAACTTGTTGTATCTACATAATAATTAGTTGCCGCAAATGTTGAAGCTGTATCTTCATTATTGTAATATTTTAAATGAGTTACTGAAACTAAATTAGGTTTAGGTAATACTATATAATTTTGATTAGCTTGTAAGTCAGCCGCAACATATAAACCCTCTGGTAATCTTTGATCTGAATAGAAAGGTAATCTATCTAAAAACAAAGTTAAATCTTGTTGTGTGATTGCTCTACCTGTATATGCTTCTGCCATGTCTTGTGCTAAAAATACAAGAGATTCAATGAGTGCGTTTTCTGAAGTATCAGAACTATCAATTCTTGCAAACAATTTAAAGTCAGCAATACTAACTACATTTGTTGCCCAAGCTGTATCTATTTTTAATCCACTCATTATTTAATCCTTATTTTTTTTTACCGAAAACTTTTTTAAGTATGCTTTTTGATTTTTTTTCTACTTTAGTTTCCATTTCAGTTACAACTTTTTTAGTTGTTTCTATTGCTACTGATTCAGCTTGACCATTATTGATAAGAGTCGTTGCTAATTTCATTTGCCATGGCGAACTCATATCATACACACTATCTTTTGCATAAGTCATAGTATCTGAACCATTTTCATTAGCAGTAGCTATTTTATTTATTTTCATTTTTATTTTCATATTTTTCTCCTTTTAAATTTTGAGTATCTTGGGGAAGTTCCACTCTCGCTTTCCTCCCCCAAAAATATTATCCTAAGATAATTAGTTATCTATAAATTATAGATTAGCTTGTGCGTCAGTTGGTGCACTTTCTAGATTTCCTAGAGCACCAGTTACACCAAAAACAGTTCCTGTTCCATGTGTTCCTGAAAAATCAAGTACACATCTGATGTATCTTTCTGGACCAACATAACCGATACCATAGACAGCATTACAATCGCCATCAGCATCAATAGTTTGCCAGATACCAGTTGCACCAACAGTTCCACCAGTAACAAAATTATTATTTGTTACATCAGCAAAAGTTGAATTATCAGCACTATCTTGAAGTCTAATCTCAACTTTGTGAGTTGTACTGAAAGTTACTCCTGGAGCACCTACATTAACCATTACCATCGCACTGTTTGCACCCTGCGTATCAATACCAGTACTGTTTGTATCAGCATCTTTAACGATAGCATTTAGGGATTCAACAAGTTTAATGTTGTTTTTTAAATCAAACATTTTTTATTCTCCTATTATTATTAATATTAATTACTGAATTGTAATTTTAGTTAAAGCCTCATCAAGAATAACTTGACCACCCACTCTTCTTCTAGCGATGTATCTTACGTTACCTGTGTTAGCTTGAGTAAAAGGATCTCTCATGATTGATAAAGTTGTTCTATCAACAATCATATATCCTCTTCTAAAATCACCAAATACAACTGGAACAGTTCCATTTGCAATTGCTGGCATATCAGTACACTCAACAATAGGATGTCCTAAAATATTAGAACCAACACCCATAGTATATACACCTGGTTGGAAAATATATTGTCCTGCTGTATCTTGCAATTTTCTAACTGCCGCAAGAGTTGATCTTGACATTATAAAAGAACCATTTCTAGCATATTCTGCTTTGACATTGTGAGCCGCATTAATCAAATCATTTCCACTTAAAACGTCATTAGTGATTGATGTTTGTGATCTTGTTGCTGGTAACCCAGTAAGAATACCTTCTGGTTTTCCTATTGAATCGCCTGATACGAATGCCGCACCTTCTGCTTTTGCAAACTGCTCTG
>Ga0222716_10002060_pt1 | contig 16459 bp, 9 predicted proteins | sample C33_13DmetaG_FD_165044 | JGI IMG/M metagenome (GOLD analysis project Ga0222716, IMG submission 165044) | Estuarine water microbial communities from San Francisco Bay, California, United States - C33_13D | ecosystem: Environmental > Aquatic > Marine > Unclassified | place: USA: California... | reverse complement strand
AAGTCGAATATGTATTTTCATAGTAGTCAAAATTACTAATATTAAACTCGCCAGCAATAATATTGCTATTCGCTGTAAAGTATTGATTATCGTGCTTAACAACTTCTCCGGCAAAATAAGTTGCCGCATTACTAAAGTCTCTGTAATTTGTTGGCAAACTTACAGGATGCCAATTGTTTCTTAGTAATTCGTTGTCAAAACCCTGATAGTCTTGATTTAAATCTTTGTAGTACAAATATCCTGGGATAGTTTGTGCTGTTGATGTCTGAGTAGTTTTCCATGATACTGTATGATGTGCCACATGGTTGTGGAATGTAGGCTCACTGCTGAACTTACCACTTTGATACACAACATTTGCTTTTATAATATTGTCATATGCTCCAGTGCTATCGTTTGTATTATATGTAAATATAGGACAACCAGTAAAGTCACTGTTTGGATATTTTGCTATGTTATCAACTTTAACACCTTCGTCATCGTATAATGTAAATTTAGGTGGTTGCTGAAGTTTAATTTTTTGTTGTGCTTGTTGCCATTTGTTGCCATCCCAGTAATAATCTTTACCAGCATTTGTACCACCGGTACTAAACACATGTCCGCCTACAACAATGTTTGCTGACATACTAGTATCGTTAAACTGCATTTTTCCGCTGACATCAGCAATTTGATAAATTTTTCCTGCTACATCAGATTCGTTATTTGGGAAAATAATAGTGGCGTTTTCACTACCACTGCTACTATTGATTGGAAATCCTATTGCTAACCCTTCTAATTCTTCTTTGGGTTTATCAGCAATAATGTCTACCGTTGATATAAAACTGTTGCCCCATTCGTGTAATTCTAAATCTCTTTGGAATTCGATAATTGGTCTTGTGGCCCTAATCGCTCCTGTTGGAATACTGAATCCAGATGTATTATCTTTTAACGGCTCTCTTAACGCATCTACATGGTACCAGTAATTTAATCTGCTCCATGGGTTTTTATTTTTAGAGCCACGTTGTATAACTAAGTAGTCAGCAACATTTTGTATTGGTGTATTATCCCAACTGCCTGTGTCCCAAGCATAACTTAATAATGATCCTGTTGTACTAACATCAGCATATAATGTTTCAATGTTAGCAGTATCAAAACCTGCTAAAGCATCGGCGGCTGATTGTACTGAACCGTTTGCGTTTAAAAATTGTGTATATGCCGGAAGATTAAATTTACCGAATCTAGGTTGAGTAAAGTTACTGCCTGATTTTGCTCCGCCATATGCTGTATCACCTGTTGTGATATAAAAAGTGTTTGTTGTTGGTGCTCCTAATACAGGTGTTAGTGTTCCTGCTGTAAGTGAGCCAAATGTCTTATCAAAAAATACTTCATCGCCTTCTGCTACTATCTGTGTAGAATAAACTTGTACATTTGCTTTGGTTGAATCACCGTAATTAATAAATGTAGCATTTGTGTCACGCAGTACATTTACAGCACCGCCAACGTTGATATCAAATGTAGTGGCTGTTTTATTAAATATTTCATATATGCCATTTTCGATATTGGTCGAATTTATAGCAGTTGTTGATGCGGCAAGTCCTGAAGTGCTACTTACACCTACAAATGGATTGTTTCTAGCATCTGAAGTAACATTAGTAATTGTAACAGCATTACCGTTTGCTTCTACTAGTTTAATAGAGTTACTTGTAGCAACAACACTGAGATTATCTATGCCTACATCATTAATTGTATTCATTAAATCTAAAGGAGATACAATTATCGCATTGTCATCTATACCCGAATAAGTAGTTAGGTCTAATGCCTTTAACTCTGCGCCTGTTGAACTGTATTGGTCCAACGTAATAGTTTTTGTGCCTGATCCGCTGTTAATACTAAACTGAGGCATCTGGCAGTCAAAAGTAATTGCACTTGTTGACCCAGCATTTAATTGTATAGTATGGCTTAACACTACACTGGTTGCGTTAACTGTAGTTACAGTTGCTTGTCCGCAATCTGGATGATATACTTTAACACCAACATGTACATCAGTTGTTTGATTAAGTTGTAAGGTGTTTGTTAGTACATCAGGATCTGTAGCAAAGTTTCCGCCTGCGTTACTAAATGTGCTCGACATATCGATAACTGCTGACGGTGTTGAGCCGTTAGCGGCTGTTCTGTATACGCCTACAAATCCATACGCAGTTCCTGACGCATCACTAGTAATTTTATTAGTATCGTCAAATATATTAATTCTAATATGATTTGTGTTATTTGTGTTATCAGCAAAATTACCTACAAATGTAGCAGTTAAGTTTCCATCTGTTTTAGTTGTTAAATCAATTGGCCTAGCAATTTGAAAATCAAATGTTGCTGTATTAATATTAGTGTTTGCCAATGTTAAAATATTAGCAAGTACACTCGAACCTACTGGATCGCCTATACTATACGCACCAGTCGATGTTGCGTTAGGTACCGAGTTACCATCATATGGCTGTGTTTTAAATTCACTGTAAGCACTTACTGAAAGTTCTGCTGTAGGTACATCTACTAAAGATATATTTTGTCCTACGCCTTCAATAATATATGATTTACCTAATGAGTAATTTGTACCACTAGCATATGATCCGCCAAACTGTACAACCATTCCTGTTTTAAAAACTATATTGTTTGGTGATGTATAAGTTGTTTGTCCAATGATGTCGTCTATAACAACACTCACAGACGCATTACCTAATACTTGTATAGGCTCTGGTCCTGCTGAATACCAGTAATAGTTCTGGTAATTTATAAATTTGTCTAAGTCAATAGGTGGAGCAAAGTTATACTGCTCTGATTTAAATATTCTATCGTGGTTACCAATCAATCCACCCTTACTTCTGTGATTAAAAATATAATCTTCATAAAAGATAAAATTATCTGGGTTACCAGTTGTTTTATTAATTGTAGTAACGGTTGGTTCTAGATTATAGTAATCTCTATTTGGTGCTGGCTGTTCTACAAATACTGTATTTGTATTATTATCAACTCCTGGAATCTTTCTTCCAACAAATCCTTTAACATCTTCTAGGTTTGCTTTTGCAAATAATTGCTCAACAGTACTCTCGAAAAAGTTTTTGTTAACACTCGTCTGGTGCTGTACCGGTAATAAATCAAAATATTTATTGCTCATTAATAACTGCTTCCACTACTTGAACTGCTGGAACTACTTGAACTACTTGAACTTCCACTGCTACTACTACTTGAAGTTGTAGTAGATGAAGTTGTTGTAGAACCTGTTGTCGGAGCAGTTGATTGTTTTAAATTAGTACTAGTCAAACTCTTAACAACTTCGATGTTGTCAACTGTCGCTGTACTCATGAATAATTCGTCTGGTTCACATCTAACTTGATATAAGTCTCCAAAGTTTGATTGTGCTTTACTTGGAACTACAACAACTGTGGCAACTGAACGGCCTAGTTCTTGATGAATGTACGCACTTAACTCCGAGAAGTAAAATGTTTCGCCAAAGTCCCAATTATTAACATTGAAGTACTGATCAATTAATCTTAATACAGAACTTCTAATTTCTGTATCACTTGCTGGCGAGTTAGGTAGTTTTACTATCTTAACCTGCGCCTGTACTTCAACATCAGCATCGTTACCAAATAGCAGTTTAAACTTACCGCTACTGTAAACAATCTGATCACTTAAACTTTTAAAATTATCAAGTCCTGATAATTCTTGACCTAGTTCATCTGATGTAGGTGCTTCTGGTATTGCTGTTACAACACCATTTTTATATTCTAACATACTAGCATAGAAAGTTTTAGTAATAACAAACATTTCAATGATGTTGCTAATACTAGGATCTATTCTTACTTCTGATGGCGCATAATGTTGCCATTTAAAACTACAATTTCGTGGAGTAAGATCTAATGTGTTTTGTGTAAATGATCTGCCTGGCTTAACATTGTAAGCATTGTTCTGTGACAGCACAACTAATTTTGGTGTTGTTAAATCATTTATTAATTCGTAAACTTTAGGTAATTCGTCTCTTGGGAAAACTAATTTGTGTATGAGTTTACCCACAGTATTTTTTAAATATTTTGTTGCTACTTCTAATGATTTAACATATATTAAATCAAAGTCTGTAAACTTAGTAGTGTCATCTGGATTTGAACCAGGTGCTATTGTTTCTAAACCAAAGTTTACTGATATAACATCTTCTGCTTGTAGGTCTAGTATTTTAAATTTAGCAGGCTTTTCATAACTGTAACCATCTAAATCAACTTTGGTTTCAAAAAACACAAAGTCGTCACTGCTAACAAAGTCGTCAAACAAAGATGGATTATCAGGGAAGCCGTCATAATCACTATCCAATGGTGAAACAACAACTTTAGCCGGATCGGCGTAGCCATCATTATACTTGTATGGATCTACTACTTCAAACTGTAAAGGCGCATCTAATACTTCTCTAACATTCTTATATATAACTTCTAATTTATCTTGATGCCTAAACCCTTGCCATCTATTAGTTAATGTGTCAAAGTCTGAAACTTTAATACTACTATTTGAAAGCAAGTCAATATGCCCTTCATTGCTATAAGCACCTACTTCAAAACTTGTTGTAGTAGCATTTCCTTGATATGTTTTATAACTAGAACTACCTACGTCCCATTTAACATACGCAATATTACCATTTGCTCCGCCTGTGACATTTTGTAACACTTGTGATATAGGTATTTGTATTTCACTTGGGAATGTTGTAAGTGTACCACTGTTTGTTTTAACAACTGCTTTACCAGTTGACGAACTAAGCGGATCTACCTGTATTGCTATTTCTACTGGACTAATAAAGTCACCTTGAGCATACGCGGCACTACCGCTGACAGTAGATTCACCGTTTTGTAATATACCAAAGTTACTAATAAATCTTAGTTCCATGTCTCTGGCTTTTGAATTTCTACCTCTCAGTACAATGTTCTGACTTGCTCCTGATGGCATATAAGTAGCATCTGAATCTGCTAATTTCCACGCATCGGATATTCCGTCTTCGTCAGTGTCGAACCAAGTGTATGTTTCCTTAATAAGTGGTTTGTAATTTTCAGTTGTAAGTTCAATAATGTCCTTTTTAACTTGACCACTAGTACTATCATATGCTTTCTCGTCATTGCTAAAATAGAATTTAACATCGCTTAAACTTTCGAATACATACCTTGTACCTCTAGATGTAAATGTGTATTTAGATATTGATGTCGAGGATTCGCTTAAATTGTATTCTGCTTTTATTAACCAACTAGCACCGGAAGATCTATTAGCATTAAATTTTGCTGTCTTCTGGAGTTCGCTATTATCTATAATATACCAATGGCTATTTGCTACATCAACTGGATTATAATCGTAGCCAATACCAAAATCTTCTTTAGTGTCAATCTTCTGTTTAAATAATGCTCCAATGTCTTGTTCTAGCAATGCCGCATTAAGTGACGGTAGTATTTCATATGCTAACCATCCATTAGGCACATCTTTATTTAACTTAACTACACCTGTTGTGATAGCCAGTTCGTTTAGTGGAACACCGCTGTTAGTAATACTAGTAATACTTGCCAACAAGGTATCTGTTTGATCTTTTGGATTTCTAAAACGCAAGTAAGATCCTTCTTGAATAATTCTATTATCCAGTTTGCTGTTATTAAGAATTTCTCTTGTTCCAGCATTTAAATTAGTAAAGTACCCAGTTTGATTCTTAGGAGCACTTGGTTGTGTTTTCCAAAGTATATCTTTTGATATTAAATCAAACGCACCGGGTGAATTTAGATTGTGTTGTTTTCTATAATCGTCGTATATAAAATTCTGTAAAGTGTAATGCTTTGTTAGATCAGCAATATCGTCTGTTAATATTTGGTTAATTGTTTTATTTAAACCAAATGTTAATTGCTGTTGATACGGTTCGTCATCTTTATATAATGCGCCATCGTCAGCATAGGATGTCACCTTGCTGAATCGTCCTGTTGGATCTTCAATATCTATATACCTACTATGCCCAGCATGTGTTCTATTAGTTGCTTTTAACTTAACAATATTAGTACTCTGACTTAAAGGATAAACATTATAGTCTTGAGCACTTACCATTCTATCCTGAGTATAGTAAGTTTGTGGAGCATTATTTTTAATACTTTGTAGTGATTCGGCTGGTGCGGAATTTACTACAGAGTTTTGTAATTCTAATTTAACTGTTAAGTTATGTAATTCACTAGATGAATTATAATATGGTATGTCAAAACTAACTGTGTTAAATGCTTCTGGTCGTATGTTTAAACTTGTTCCAGCACTTGTTCTGTAATATAATCTAAATATGCCTGTTGGTATATTACCAAAGTTACCATCTGGGAATTTTATTACTATACCATCGTCTATTGTATTTTCAACTTTGTACACATTTCTGGTTTTAAGTGATAACGAGTTGTATGCCAATGTCTGGCCTGTTAGATTTGGTACTCGCTTCCATGTTTCTTGCCTTACAGCATTTTCGTCTAATTGCTGTAAGAAAATATCTGTTTCGTTGATATTAGCATCTGTTATATTGATTGTTCTATTTGCCAATGCTCTATCAAATATGTAATCACTAAATTGTAGTGTTCCTTGCTTGAACATAAAGAAAAATCCTGTGTATGGACTTTCTAAACCTTTTTTATCATTTCTGTAAACAAAACGCATTGGTTGATAAATGTCTGGTTGTGCTTCAGCAAAAACTTTATTTTCTGTGATTGTACTGCTTACAATTTCAAAAGGCAATGTTTCGCCATTTATATCAGCAGTAAAGTTAAATGTTAAATTATCACCTTTACGATTATTTAACGCATATACCTCAGTAGCAATATTACCTACTTTTTCTTCAACAATTGGTTTTGTGAATGGATTGTTAGATGACATCGCACTATTAAGGATTGCTACGAACTGATCAAAACTGTCAAGATTATTATCGTCATTCCACAATATTGGAGTATTTTGAATACTAACACCAGTAGCATCTACTAGTGGTTCTGTTGTAGATATCGATGTAACTTTCATTAAGCCACTTGCTGGTATGTTTCTTTTTGGAGCATAGCCAAGCATATTTGCTAGTCTCAGTATACTGTCTTTGCTTTGTGCTGTTGATAAGAAATTTTCTCTAGTGTTTAAATCAACTCTAAATGCTAAACTCTGTGACAAATACGAAATTAATTCTATAATTGCTACAAATTCTGAACTTTCAATATAATCGTTAAACGTTTCTGGATAGTTCTCTCTGATGTAATTCAGCATCGATGCTCTCATAGTACTGAAATCGTATGCCTTAAAACTTACATTGGTGTAGGCCGAATATGCTACTTCCCAATTTTCTGCGGCAAATAAATTGCTATTTCTTTTACTGATTGCCATTATGCTTCTTCCCCATTAAATTCTACATCGAACTCTGCTATCAATACATCTTCTGTTAAGTCCGCTTTGTATTGAAGATACATTTCTACTCGTAATGTATGTTCTAATGCTTGTACATTTATATTGATTAAATCAACTCTTGGATCGCCTCTAACTATTCTGATACAATCATCTTCTATGTCTTGGATGATTAACCCATCAAGCGGTTCCATAAGTGATTCCATAATGATTGATCCGTAGTTTGGTCTCATTACTCGTTCACCTTTAGATGTTTTTAGTTGGTTTAAGATATCCTGCTTTACTAAGTCTAGATCGACTAAGTTAAACGGTGGTTTAACCTTACCTACTGTACTGAATCCAATAAATGTTGCCATACAAGTATTTATCAGGTTTATTAACGGATACTATAATGATGGCTGGTTTTTAAGCAGTTTTAGTTTTACTATTGTGGGGGGATTACACGTTTTGTTGTTTTGCCCAATTAATTACAAATTTTTGTGCTTCAGGGTCTAATTTTTGTAAGGATTGAACAGCAGAAGTGCCAACAGCATTGCCAATGGACTGATCACCAGATGCGCCTGGTCCGCCTGCTTGATTTGGCTGTGGTGTAGTAACACCGCCTATTGCCTTGCCGTCTTGGTAAGATTTACTAACTAGATCAAGTATGAACTGGTCTGTAGCCGCTCTCACAGCCTTTGGACTTGTTGCTGGTTCTAATTTTTGTTCTAATTTCTCCAGTTCAGCGGCAGTTATAATACTAGGATCAAACTTTTTAGCAAGTAACTTGCCTACTGTTTGGATATATCCTGTTTTGTTTTCTTGTGGTTTTTGATAAAATACAGGATCAGCACGGCCTAATTCTTTTTGTAATGTTAAACTAATTTCATTGGCCGATGTAGCGGCTTCTCTTTTTCCTGCCCCTCTGGCTTTGGAACCTGCTGTACCTATTTTGCTTTGAACAAAATTGGCGGCTTTCTTCATCATTCCGACTGGGGCCTCGTTAACATCATTTACAATTACTTCATCAATTCTCATATAATATCTCCTGCCAGTTATTTATCTCTTTTGGTTATCATGTGGTGTAAATATAAACTCAACTTAACTTAAAAGGAATAATAAATGAAGTATGTTTTAGCAGTTGCTTTACCAGACGAGATAGAGGGCATTAAGGGTAATTATAATACCGTCCATACTGGTGTTGGCAAAATTAATGCTACATTGGCACTTACTGACTACTTGGTCAAAAATCCAGAAACAGAATTAGTAATCAATTATGGTACAGCCGGCGGGGTCGATCCTGACATGAAAGGTATGTTACACATAGGTAGATTTGTACAAGCAGATATGGATTGTACAGAGTTTGGCTTTAACAAATATCAAACCCCATTTGAAAGTCTCTCCGACGAAATAGTGGTTGACCAAAAAGGGTTTACATGCTATACTCAAGACAAGTTTGCCACAGAAGTACCTGATGGATACTGTAATTGCGTTGACATGGAGTCATATGCTCTTGCTAAAGTATGTTCAGTGTATGGTGTAAAATTTAAATGTATGAAATTTATTAGTGACATTATCGGACAAGGTGATCAAAAAAACGATTGGGAAGCCAATAAGGCCTTAGGTGTCGAGATGTTTGAATCAAGTCTCAAGGACTTAATTGGAGAAAATTAAAAATGGAAAAATTCTTATATGACAATATTGTAAAAATAGCAATAGTAATAACATTGCCGCTATGGACAGCATTTGCTTTAGCAGAGGATATCGAAGAAGTAATTGTTGTTGCTCAGCAAGTAGAAACCACAGAAGCAGATCCTTTAACAACTACTACTATTGTAGAAAGTATTTTACCAGGGTTTACTTGGACAGCAGGAGGCACTGGCGCATTCCAAGGTTATAATGAACGTGGTGCTCAGACAGTACACACAACTGTTTATAAGAATGGTATACCATCAAACACCCCAGGTTCTGCTTGGTATGACTTTGGACACGAAATTGTGAGTGGACAAAGTGTAAAAGTAATTTCAGGTGCTAACGGTGTTATGTACGGTTCAGGCAGTATTGCTGGTACAGTATTAATCGAAGATACTATTAATAGAAGTGTCACAGCAAAATTAGGTAGCAGTCAAGAAAGATATATTAGTGTTGCTCCTACATCATGGTTTCAGTATACTGACTACACAACCAAACAACAAGCAAGAAACGACAACACTGAAGAAGATAGATACGAAAACCAAAGTGCAAAAATTATCGCAGACGCTGGAGACTTTGAACTGATTGTAAGTGCGACTGATTACGCATACGATTATGATAATTGTTATACTGCTAGTTTTAGTCAAAGTAATGACTGCTTACAAGACGGTGAAAAATTCACTGTCAGTATCAGAAATGAATATTTCACTATAGGCAGAACAGAAGATAAAGCAGAATACTTCACAGAAGGTGTTAGCACATATCAAAATGAGAGTAGTAGAGATTATTTCAGAGCAGGCGATACTGTTAATTTAAGTAAACTATTACAGGTAACATACGGTGCGGACGGCAGTAAAGACCAATATAACGAATACGACCAAGACAACTACGGAGTATTTTTAAGTGTGAACGCCGAATTTGCCTTGAAGTATAACTTTGGTATCAGGTACGGCAATGCTGATCAAAATGCGTTAAGGTTAGGTATTGAAAAAGGGCCATTCTTTTTAAATGTAGGCACAAGTTATAGACGTCCTAATTTATATGAAGCATACGGCGATGAGTGGGTAAGTGCCAATGAAGACTTACTACCCGAAGAAGGCACTGGGTACGAATTAGGATTTGGTGCTCTTAGTCTTTTTAGATACGACTTTGAACAAGCAATCGAATATGCTAATGGCTACACTACTACAAACATTATTACTCCGGAAATAACTACAACAGATCCTGATACAGGTGAAGTTACTGTAACGCCTGCTGTAACAGAAGATGTGTATACTAATGCTATGTACTACAATTCAGGTAGTTATACAACACAGGGCATTAGATTTGCTAATACATGGGGTCCTGTTAGTGTTATGCTCAAAGTAAACGACACTGAACAAGTTAGAATACCAGAGTACATTGTTGTAGTGTCATGGCAACAAACATTCAATGGCATAGACTACAGAGTAAAATACTCCGGGCAATTTGACAGAACGCCAGGGCCATATGATTTTGTAGCAGAAGGGCAGGAGTACTTAGACGATCTTACAAAATTAAACATCTATGTAGGTAAACAGTTTGCGTCCGGTGTAAATATTAACTTTACAATTGATAACGCAACTGACGAAGAAGTCGAAGTATTACCGTTGTACAATAGTCAAGGCCGCGAATATCAGATTACAGTTCAATATAACTGGTAATAAAATAAATAATAATACAACTTAAATAACATTGTAGGACCACAATGACAACAGATAAAATTATTAAAAAAATTATAGGTACTTTTAAAGACCTTCAGCAACGTGCTTCAGAGATTAACTCAGCACATCAACAAAATGTATTGCTAACTTGTATTCAAAAGGATAGAAGAGGCAAGTACGATAGTTTAGGTTTTTACAATGTAAAGACTAAAAAGTATGCTTTGGTTTTTATTAGAGACTATATAGCAAGAAATGTTAATCACATTCCTGAACTAGACGAAATGAAATCATTAGTCAACAGTTCAATTAAAAGTCGATGACTGACCCACTAACAGAAAAATATACCAATAACACACTAGAAGAAGAATTACGCATTATGCTCGTTGAGAAAAACAACGAGTGTAATTCTCTTAAGGCCGAAGTAGGCGCACTAAAAAGAATTGTTGCGGAAGAGCAGGAAATGAAATACCGAGCGTATATTAAGTTTGCTGATTTACAACAAGAATTAAAGATCAGGAAAGATATTACTAAATAATTCTGCTTCGGCAAGACGTCTGGTAAAAATGTCCTGGTTTATACTAGTTTTGCCGTTTGGTAAAACCAATTCAGAAAAATCCATAAAGTATGACGGTGCTTTATTATAATATCCTTGATTTAATACTTTCAGCATATCACTGGAATATAATCGTCGACCTTTTACTTCAAATACTAATGACAATACTGCTATTAGTTGATTTCTAGACAATGGCACAGTTACTTGACGTTGTACAATGTTAATTGCTTCTGCTATGTCAACCTTGTATATTTGATTTATTATTTCAGTTAAAACGCCATTCTTAAAACTTGCTACTGTTATGCCTGTGTCTTTGTCGTGTGCTGATAGCGGCATAAACGGATTATCGATATTTACTTGAAGTTTGTTAAAGTTATTTCGTATAACTTTTTGTACATCAGTATTATCTAACGGAACAAATTCATAATTCCTATAAGCAATCATATTATTTGCTATTTCAATTGGACTTAACTTATGCCCTACGCCTACAAATGTGTCGTTATCATTAGTTGTAGGATATACAAATACTGGATACAAGTTATATATAAACTTTTGTACACTAGACATAAATGCTTTGTCATATGAAAATGTTTTAGGGTCTATAAATTCTTGTCTGTGGCTTGACATTTTTTCGTACATAGGCTGTAAGTTTTTGTACCCTACACCTTTAAATATACCATCTGGCGAAACATAATTAACAGGAACTCTATCAAGTTTTGATAATTGGCCGTCTAATAAATCTACCGTAGCATTAATCATAATTATCCTTTAAACGGCTTATCTTTTTTAGACTTGCTCGGCTCTGGTTGTGGCATTCTTGTTACAATAGTTTTCACGCCGCCAAACAGGGTTCCGTCGGCAACTGGTGCAGTCGGGGTTGGACCTAACGATGTAGGCAGGCCTGCACCTTGTACTTGTTTTTTTGGCTGAGTCGGTATTGGTACCGGCAATGGTAAATTGTCAAATCCAAATAATGTTGCTTTCTTGGCATACATTTTGATACCGGATGCTGGCGTCATGGGTATTTGAGGTACTGGCGGTGTTATTGTACTTGCTATATTAACTAATGCACCTTCTAAATTAGATAGTGTTGTGCTGTGTAATGTCAGTACTGCTGTACTTCGTAATGTGGCCGTGCCTATTGATGCTAGGCTTATGTCGCCCGGAATTAAACGCATTTGTTCTTTAGGTATAACTCTTCCTATAGCATCTACTTTGACAGCGGATGCCTGTGCCTTGATAGTTCCCATTGCTAATATATCAATTTTACCGTTCTTGCCATTAAAGATGCCCATTGGGTTTGGCTGAGCATTTAGTTCTAAGTCCTGTCCTTTTATAAGAACTTTTTTCTGGCCTTCAATATTAACAGTTCCTTTATTATTACTTTCCAAGAACTCAGGACCAAAGATAGGATTTGCCTGTGCAATATCAATGTCGTCTACAATTCCGCCTAATCCTCTACCTTCGTCATATGGATGAGGAGAATTATTTGCCGCCTTAATATTAACATCTTGGCCTGCTTCTATATTAACGTTTTGATCTGCTCTGAGATTTAAATCTCCCATTGTCCTAACATTAAAACTGCCTTTGCCAAATATGTCTATGTTACCGTCACCGTCAATTTCCACATAGCCTGTGCCGGTCTTGTTAATAATGTAAATAATATTATGTGTATCATTAAGTAAAAACTGCATGCCTTGGCCTGTACGCAGTCTAATTAAGTTGTTTGCTTCGTTGTCATCCATTACAAACTGATGTCCTGGATTACGTTTAGTTGGGTTTCCGTCCTTTCTACTGCCAGGTGTTAAGATACCAAATACTTCTGAATTGTCTTCGCGCCTGGCTCCGCTTGTGCTCTGACCTCTTATAAAGTCGTCTGCTAGTCCCTGAAAAAATAGATTATCGGATATTTTTGCTTTTGGTCGCATGTCTGACTCTACGTCAACACCGGAGCCTTTTTGGGTATATTTCACATTATGGTTTAAGCCATCATTATTCATGTTTATTTCAGTTGACGGATTAGGTCCTTCGCCGGTGAAACTTGCTGGCATACCGGGTACCATAAAGTTTCTATACTGATGGAACAAACACGACAATATAACAGGTTCTTGTTTATCATGGATTTTTATTAATCCCACAACTACCTGTGTACCTGGGTCCGGCGGTCTCATCCACATACCATAACTGGTTTGTGTTGCTCCTTCATTTTTACTTGGATTCGCACTATATTGTGATGCTCCCGCAAATGGGGAAGTCCACGCACAATCAAATAATGCTGTATCGCTAACGTCGGTACCAGTTATGTCAACTATGTGCACTTTCATTCTGCCCATCCGAGTAGAATCTGCGGTTTGCTTTATTTCGCCGAACCATAATTGTCGCGTCTCTAATTGATTAAGGTATTTTTGATCTGTTAATTTTTGACTTGGCATAGTGTTATTTAACCTCCGCCTCCTGTGTCTATTCTAGGTGTTGGCAATTCAAATTCAATATTAACACCGGTGTCCATAGGGATTGGGTCAACAACGCCATTATAATCTGCTGAAGTAGTAAAAGTATCTGTAATATTGCTTGGTGGCGGGTCGCCGGCTATATAACCGTTATCTTTAAGGAAATCTATTCTACCTTCAGCGGTGGTACCGCGATAGATGTCCTCATTAGCATTAGGGTCTACTAGATTGCCCTGAGCGGCCACTTCCGCGGAGTTGTTTATAGCCGCTGACTGACTCGATGTGTTTGCTTGTTCCTGTTCAACCGGTGGAGTATCGTCAAATATTACTTCATTTGGATGTGTATTCATTTTTACAGTCATTAAGTTTGTTGTGAACTTGCCTTGAGCAAAATTATGTTCGGATTTCACTACCATATAATATCCAGAGTAGGTTAAGTCCATATTGCTTCTTTCTACTTCTCCAGTATGAAGTGTCGGATCATCCTGATAATGACTATATTCTTTTGGAAATAAGTACCTAAATGCTATAAACACAGAACCGGCATCGTATGGTGCGGCTGTTTTGTCGCCTCTATCTGTATTCATTTCTGGTAGCCATCTCCGACTTTTTCCAGTCTCGTCAATTAATGTAACTGGTGTGCTAGAAGCAACATCGCCTACATAGTTTCGTCTGCCTATCCAATAGGGATCTCCTTTAATGTTTAAATCAAGTCTATTAAGATACGGTATTCCTGCTTTCCCGTAGGCCAACATAGTGGAGAAATAATGCTGAGCGGCTGTTTTTCCTGCTTCAGTAGGTGGAGTTACATGCTTGTTAGCCTGAATCGCCAATGGCTCATGGCCAGTCATACCCGTGTCATTAAAATCAAATTCTTCTAATATATTATCGTATTCCTCAGTTGCTTCGCTGATTAATAGTTCAAACCCGCCGCCGATGGTGCCAATGCCAAATCCACCTGGTGTGTCGTTTGCTTCTGCAGTCAGTTCCTCTAATCTTCCTACAATATCCCTGACTTCGCCTACTCCGGGGATATCGTTAGCACTAATACTAAATCCTGTAGCATCGCTTAGTGTATCTGCTAAACCGTCTAGGCCGCCGCCTACTGAGTCAAGTGCGTCATTTAAGCCTTGGCCGAATTTGGTTGTTGTAAATTCAAATGGGGTTGCCGCGTCTTTTACTATGCCAGATATCTTTCCTATAAGGTCAACACCATCAGCAAAGTCCTCAGCAGTTTCTTCTATAGATTGCTGGAATTCTAAAAGGGTATCAAATTGTCTATTAAAAAATTCTGTAGTCTTTGCTATTGATTCTATTTTTGCAAACACACCAGCAGGCGAACTCGGTAGTCTACCATTAGCGAGTTTTAGTGATTCGGCGCCTTTGACCTGTACTGCTATGCCTTCGAGGAAGTCAATGCCATCTTGTTTTATTGTACTTAAAGCAGACTGTAATTCAGTTTGTAACTGTCGGAAATGATCTAGGAATAGGTCTGGATCTATCGATTGTTTAAGTTGGTCGAGCCTTTTCTCGTTGGCCACTGAGTTCTCGTCACCTGTTTGTGTGCTTGCCGGAGTATCATGGTAAGTAGGCTTTATACCACCGTGTTCAGGAAATAGGAATGTTTGGCCACGTGGAAAAGATATATCCACATCCATAACTTGATCATTTTCTCCTGTAAACATATAATCATACTGCTTTATTATTGCCCATTGGTCAACTATGTCTTTTTGTGTTTGAGTAGTTTCAGTTTCGGTTTCATCCACCTGACCGCCTGCTTGTAAGTGCATATCTATAACATAAGTAATTGTATATGCAGGGCCACCGGTATGTGCTATCTTTCCGTTTGCTATAATACTCCGTTCAACTTTAGCAGAATATGTTGGCTTTAACACCTCTTTTTTTGAAGACTTGTTGCCGTTCTTTGGATCAAATTTTTTCTGAGGTGTTACTAAGTTAATATAATTAATACTCCTTGATAGGATTGCCATGATAGCGTCATCGATCTTTGTTGCTTCTGCTATCTCTATTTCAGTTAATTTTTCTGTTGGTGTTTCTTCCTGGCTATCCGCAGTGACATCGTTCGGCTCTGTTGCTGTAGGCGTTGTTTCTTTAGCATCTGACAATGCTTGAACTTTTGAGGCCCAGTCTCCTTCGCCTTCGATAACTATGTTTTCTCCTTCACTGTCTTTGCCATACATTTCGCCGAGTTTAATTTCAATTTTGTGGCATCTGTCTTTGTCTGGCCTTCCACCGGAGGTTAGTCCCGAAGTTGATGATACTATATTTTGATTTACTGCATTGCTTAATTGAGAAAACATTGCGTCTACGTTGGCGCCTTTTAATTTGACTTCATTCACTACCATACGAGTCTCAGATGGTAACCCTTTTGCAAAGTTATCCTTGGATACTACTTCAAAATTATACCTTGTACCTTCGTGATCGGGTTTGAAATCAAACTGTGTTAAGTAAACTGGGTAAACATATTTGCCAAATATTTCTGTTCCATTAGACGTACCCGCTTTGCCGGTTCCAAGAAGGTCGTGGTCTACCTCAAATAACTCGTCTTGTGCGTCGGTGCCTCTGTGGCCAATTAAATCAACTTCCAATAAGTACATTAAATCCAATGGACCCGTTTTATTTTTGGAATCATATAAGTCTTTTGATTTATTATCATTCCTTATATCCATATTTCGTAATTCATTCCATCC
>Ga0222716_10002059_pt1 | contig 16464 bp, 8 predicted proteins | sample C33_13DmetaG_FD_165044 | JGI IMG/M metagenome (GOLD analysis project Ga0222716, IMG submission 165044) | Estuarine water microbial communities from San Francisco Bay, California, United States - C33_13D | ecosystem: Environmental > Aquatic > Marine > Unclassified | place: USA: California... | reverse complement strand
CAGGCGAGCGACGTCGCGCGGTGTTTGGGCGGCGGACCGTTGTCGGCGCGAGACGTCGGCGACCGCGTCGCGCGCGCCGTCGGCGTCGAAGGCGACGTCTCGCTTTCCGGCTACTCCGCCCCCGAGTGCGACGCCGTGCGCGGTTTGATGAGCGACGCGTGTCGCATTTATTTCAAATGGTCCACAGACGACGACGGTCGTCTGCCTCGGTCGGCGTTTTACAAAAAAGTCGACATGGGCAATCTCGAGTACATGCGCACCAAGCAAGTCACGCAACCGCTCAAAATTGCGCGCGACAGTAAATCGTACGCCGTCGAGGCGTCTTTTCTCGCCTCGGACGCGTGTAAGGCGCTCGAAGAAGCGGGCATCGGCGTGCCGATATGCTACGCCGCCGACTTGCGACCGGTGCACGACGACCCGATCGAGAGCAAGTTTTCCCTCTTGCTCGAAGACTTTCACCCGAGCGACGGTTGGGAACAGGCGAAGATGCTTCGACCGGATCAAGCCAAATGCGCGCTTAGAGCGCTCGCGCGCATGCACGCGTTTTTTCTTCCGGGAAGTCGCTTCCGAAAGTCATCGAAAGCCGCGAACGAGGATCTTCTCGCCGCGGTTTGGAGCTCGGGCGGATACTGGCAACCGAACATGCAACCGGACGATCAGATGGACGTCGTGGCGAGCGCGTGGGAGCAGCATATGTCCAGCTTCGGCGCCGCGATCGAGGCCGAGCCGACGATCGACGTCGCCGTGGCGCGAACCGTCGGTGCGAGATTACAGTCGCACGCGCGTCGAATAGGCGCGGAGACGCACCCGTTTTCGGGATGTCCGGGCGCCGACGACGCGTTGCGAGACGGCGGCGAGAGACTGGCGGCGCTGCAAACAGTCATCCACGGTGATCCGAAATCGGGTAACATTTTCGAGCGACGCGCGGGGGATTCCGACGAATGGGAAATCGGTCTGATCGATTTCCAATGGACCGGGATCGGGCTCGGCGGTACGGATGTCGGGCATTTCATGTGCGCGTCCGTGGCGCCGGAGGGGTTGAGCGCCGACGGCGCGGCGGAAAACGCACTCGTTGACGTGTACTACGATGCGTTTTGCGAAGCCGCGGCGGAATTCGGCGCGGTGTCGAGCAAAGAAAACGCCGGTGAAGAGTTGCTCACGCGAGAAGAGTTACAAGTGCAGTATGAAAACGGAGTATTGGATACGATGCGATGCGTGTTTGGCTACCAGTGGCTTCGCGTCAAGGCGTCGCCCGAGTCGCTCGCGAAGAACGCGCAGTCCATAGGGCGCAACAGTTACAACAAGTCGCTCCCGAACGCGTTGTGGATGATTCGCACCGCGGATTTGTATCTCAAGGCGCGCGAAGCGAGAGCGCATTAAATGATTTGATGAGTACGATATGAGTTGAAATTTTCACGCGCACACGCTCTTCTTCGATCGAAGCTCGACGGTATATTTGTCTGGAATCGCGTCGCGCTCCATTTCTTTGACTTTACGCTCACGAATTTTTTCCAGTAAAACGTGCGTTTGCCTTTCGCGCCGGCGCACCTCCTCCGCCTCTTCAGCCGCTCGCGCCTCCGCGCGTCGTTTCGCCTCTTCGTTGGATTGCATCTGACGGATTAAATCGCGCTTGTGCGCCGCCGCTGCCTCGCGACGCGCCTCCTCTCTCTGTCGCTCCGCCAGCAGCTGCGCGTCGTACTCTCGTTTCAAGCGCTCGGCGTTTTCTTTTTCGCTCTCTTTCTCTATGCGCTGCAATCGCACCTTTTCTTCGTGCTGCGCCACGCGAGCGGCGGCTAAATCTTCAAGCATTTGGCGTCGCTTGGCGCGTTCGGCGCGTTCCTTCTCGCGCGTCTGTCTGTCGTACTCATCTTGCAGTTTTCGCGCGCGAATGAAGTCTTGCTCGGCGCGACCATCGATGTACTTTTCTTGCATCGAACGAAGACGCGCGGTCTCGAGTTCGCGCGCTCGGCGCTGCGCTTCCTCCTCGGCGGCTTTGGCGGCGTCGCGCTCGGCTTTCAATCGCAAGTACTCCATCACGCGTTCATCTTCCGCGCGTTCGGCGCGCTCGGCCTCGGCTTTGCGCTTGATTTGTTCTTCGTTTTCAGCGTTTATCTCGTCCAAAAGCTTCAGCGCGGCCACGCGCTTGCGCTGCTTGTCCGCGGCGTCCTCTTCGATCGCGCGCTCGATGTCTTCGACGCGCTTGCGAGATTCCCGCTCGCGGCGTTCCTGCTCCATCGCGCGCTCGCGCTCGCGCTCCGCGATTTGCTCGCGCAGCGTATCTGCGCCGAGTTTCATCTCGAACCGACGCTCGCGTTCGCGGCGTTCCATGCGCGCGATCGCGGCGACGCGTTCGCGCTCCATCTCCTCGTCCAACCGTCGCCGCTCCGCCTCGGCGGCGATTCGCAGCGCGCGCTTCTCCTCCACCTGCGCGTCTCGCGTCGTCATCACCTTGCCGTACAAAACCATAGAATTCATCTCGCGCACGTCCGCGAGATCGTTCTCGAGCTCGGCCGCCGCGCGCGCTCGAGTTTCCCCATCCGTCTCCTCGCGCACGGTGCGCCCCGGCGCCGCCGCTTCGCCCTCGCGCGCGTCCTCCAGACCCCGATTCGTCTCCGCCTTCCGTCGCGCGCGCGCCGCGTCCGCCGCGCGCATGCGCTCGCGCCGCGCGCGCTCGCGCGCCGCCGCGTCCGTCCCACCGTCGCGCGCGTCCGCGCCCGCGTCCGCGCCCGCGCCCGCGTCCTCGCGCGTCGCTTCGTCTCGCCCCTCGCCCGCGCGCGCGTCGTCCCAACTCCCGCGCGCCCGTCGCGCCATCGCGCGCGCCTCCTCGCGCGTCACGCGCGAAAACCCACCGCGCGCGCGGTGCGCCGCGCGCGTCGTCGCCGTCGTCGTCGCCATCGTCGCGCGCCGTCCTCTCGCGTCGATCGTCGATTCGTCGATTCGCGTCGCTATTTTTGGTCGCGCCGACGTTCGCGCCCGTAACTTTCGCCGCGCGTCGGCGCGCGAATCGCTCGAGACGAAAATCGCGGCCTCGCGCGGTTAGGTCATGTCATGAGTAACTTCTGAGGTATTTTTTTCGCGCGTTGTTACCTCGGCGCGCCGCGCGCGCCCGTAACTTTCGCCGCGCGTCGGCGCGCGAATCGCTCGAGACGAAAATCGCGGCCTCGCGCGGTTAGGACACCGTTTCCGTGTTCCATAATGTGAAATCATGGAAGATTGTTTTAATCTCCGCCTTTGTTAGATTAACATTTTGTTCGCGCGTCGTTACCTCGGCGCGCCGCGCGCGCCCGTAAGTCCGCCGACGCCTCGGGCGACGAAACCATTCAACAGTTGTGTTGTGCTGAGCTATTATCAGGAGGTCATCTACTAAGACTGATATTATGAGGGATGGTTTATCGCCATTCATTTTGACGAATAAATCGCTCGAGACGAAAAGCGCGTCGAACGCGTCGCGCGGACGCACGGCGACGTTTCGTCGCGTCGTCACACCGCGTCGACGCGATGGCGCGCGCGCGCCGCGCGGTCGACGCCGCGCCGACCGCGGCGACCGCGGCGACGCCGATCGCGACGGCGCCGATCGCGACGGCGACGGCGACGGCGCCGACGGCGACGACGTACGCCATCTTGTTCGTCTGGCTCGGATTGATTCACGTCGACGTCGCCGTGACGGCGCTCGCGGTGTGCGCGCTGCCGCGCGCGGCGGCGGTGACGGCGCTCGCGGCGCTCGCGACGGCGGCGGCGATCCCGCGGCGCGCGGCGACGCCGCGGTGGGGCGCGCGGTTGGCGCGCGCGGTGACGAGGACGGCGGTTGGATACTTTCCGACGCGCCTGGAATTCGAGGACGAGGAGGCGTATCTGCGCGCGGCGAGACGCGAGGAGGCGTGCGTGATAGGACTGGAACCGCACGGCGTGCTGCCGCTGAGCGTGATATCGTTCGCGGAGTATTTCATGCACGACGAGGAGGGGGCGAGGCGACGGGGGTTGACGGCGAACGCGAGAGGCGCGCGGGCGCTGGCGAGCGCGGCGATATTTAACGTCCCGCTCGTGAAGCATCTGTGGACGTGGTTGGGGTTGGAGCCGATATCCAAGGCGCGCATGCTGAGGATGCTGCGAGCGGGGAAGACGGCGGTGATCATTCCCGGCGGCGTCGCCGAGTGCATGGCGATGGAACGCGGCGTGGAGACGTTGTACTTGCGCAAGCGGTACGGATTCGTGAAGATCGCCATCGTGACCGGCGCGAAGCTGATTCCCGCGTACACGTTCGGGCAAAGTCGGACGTACGGGTACTGGCGCCTCGGGCCGCCGATCGTGCCGAGATTCGTGGCGGATTGGATCGGGAGGACGTTTTCGTTCGCGCCGATTATATTCTGGGGGAAGTTTTGCACGCCCATCCCGTACGCGACGGCGCTCAACACGGTCGTGGGCAAAATGATCGAGGTTGAGCAAAACCCAGATCCGAGCAACGAAGAGGTTCAGGCGAAATTAGACGAGTTTATCGACGCCATGCGTTCGTTGTACGACAGCCACAAGGCGAGATTCGGTTACGCAGACGTTCGACTCGTGATTTGTTAGGCACGTCGAGCGGCCGCGCGATGTTAAATATTAAGTTACATTACAACGACACGACGACGACGACGACGACGACGACGAACGCGGTTCGACGCGGCGCGTTCTCGCCGCCTCAAACGCGGGCGACGCTATCGCATCGAACCAACCGCCGTGAACAAAAAGTCTGGATACACCTTGGTCAATCGCTCCAAGCTCGGCATCGTCATGTTCGCGATGATCTTCTCATTCTTCTCCACCAACGTCTTGAACTCCTTCATGGAGATCACCCCGTCTTTCGTCAAGTCGCAATCCTCGAACGTTTTGTTCAGCACCGCCTCCATCATCTCCTTCGTCAGCGTCATCGCCTTCGACTGTCGCAGCACCGCCTCCAACATCTCTCGCACGTCCTCCCTTTCGATCGCGCCCGTCCCGCGCAAGTCATACACCCTAAACGCAAACTCCGTCTTCTCGTCTCGCGTCGCTTGCGGGTGAAACACGCTCAAGCCTTTCACGAACTCCTCAAACGTCAACCGTCCGTCCCGCGCGCTGTCAAAGCACGCGAAGATTCGGTCGCTGAACAAATCTCTCGTCGTCCCGCCGCTCGCCTCGCGGCCGAAGAGCGCGAGTTGGAACTCATCCGCGTCGATCGTGCCGTCGCCGTCGAGCGAGCGGCTCACCTTGGAGAAGACTTCGCGCAGGACTCGAATTTGTCCCGGTCGAAAGTGCGTCTGGTCGGCGAGGCGTTGGCGCGCGCGCTCGTCGCCCGCGGGACCGGAGGCGACGCAGCCCATGCGCGCGGGTGACGCGACGCTCGACGCGTCGATTCGACGCGCGATCGGACGCGGCGCGGAGTGAGGCGAGTGCAGGCGGTGGATTGGAATTGGATTCGCAGACGCCGCGCGGCGAACTAGAGCTAAAGGAAATCGAACAATCGCAAAATGGCGTCGAAGACGCCGACGGTGACTCTTTCATCCATCACGGCATCGACGTCGACGGCGACTTCGTCAGCCGTGAGGGCGGTTTCCGCGATTTTCTGAAACGCGTATTGCGCGGCGAGTAACGCCGCGATGGCGGCGGTTTTGGCGTTGACGGCGTTGGGAGAGCTGATGTCGGAATCTTCGCGTTGACACGCGTTCATGGTGTTCACGTGCTCGCCCTCGTCGTCGCGAATGTTGCTAAAGACGTCGTACAGCGTTCTGATTTGCGGACGTCTCGAGCGCACCTCTCTCGCGGTTTGAAACTCGTCGAAGAGGTACAAATCGGCGGCTTCGTAATATTCGATGGCGATTCTCGGCGCGGGCATGCTCTTCAGGAGCTCGGCGTTTTGATCGACGAATTGCCCGTACGTGTCCACGGCGTGTCCTTCGATGAGCTCTGAGAAGTTATACGCCAACGCCGGAGATATGAGCCACAGCGCGACGAGCACGAAGTAATACACGATGGCGGCGTGTTGGCCCAAAAAGCGATCGCGCCAACACGCGTCGCCGCCGAGCGACTCCATGACGAGTAAATGATGGTACTCGTTCCACTCCTCCGCGAAGTGCACCTTGCGAAGCTCCGAGCTTCGTCGCCACCATCCCAAGATTTCGTAAAACGTCAGCATGGACGTGTAACTAAAGTACGGCATCCTCGCGACGGTTTCGAGGAACCAAAACCGCTGCACCGGCTGCGTCTCGTCGAACAAGTTATCCAACATCACGCACAGCGCCACGTACGGCACCTTCAGTATCCAAGGCGCCGAAATCTCCGGTCTCGCTCGCTCCCGCGCCCAAATCGCGTTCGCGTCCAATCGCAGCGCGTCCATCTTCGCCCTCAGCTTCGCCGGCATCGCGTCTCGCGCCCGCGCCGTCTCCGCCGCGTTCGCGTCGAAGTACGCCATCATCTCTCGCAGCTCAAGCGCGAAGTTCTCCGTGCCGCTCTGTAAAAACCCCCTCGGCACGCCGTGCCGCTCGATGTCGATGTAGCACCCCCTGAGGCTCGCGATGTACCCGTACGAGCACGAAAACTTTTCCTCCGCGCCGTCGTCGTCCCGCGACGCCTCGCGGCTCAGCGTCGCCGCCGCGTACGCGAGCTCCGCCCTGGCGAGCGCCGCCTTGGCGTCGTCGCGACGCGCGCGCAGGGCGTCGACGTCGGTGTTTCTCGCGATCGCGCGTCGCGCGTCGCGCGTCGTCGCGCTCGCGAACGCGTCGGCGACGTCGTCGGGGACGTCGCCGTCGCGCCGCGCGCGCGGTGCGCGTCGACGACGCGCGCGCGTCGCGGCGACGACGCGCGCGCGCGACGGCGCGACGGCGCGCGGCGTCGCCATGACGACGCGTCAAAGAATGGCGCGCGCGCGCGTCGCGACGGCGCTCGAACGCGCGAGCGCGCGCGACGCGCGCGCGCGCGCGGTTCGCGAGCGCGCGCCGGCGCGCTGGCGGTGCCCCGCGTGCGCGCGACGGGGCGCGAGGGAGCGATTGCGATCGGAGCGCGACCCCAACGGTATCGACGGCGGCGATGGAAAGCGGGACGCGGCGACGTATCGCTGCGGTTTCGGGCACGCGCACGACGCGAGCGCGTCGGGGTACGTGAATTTGTGCGTCGGAAAGGCCGTGGCGGGGGACTCGAGGGCGCAGTTGCGCGCGAGACGGCGATTTTTGGTCGAGGGCGGGCACTTCGGCGCGCTGAGCGAGGCGGTCGCGGACGCGGTGCTGGGACGCGACGCGGACGCGGAGGATGGGGACGGGGAATTAGGGTTAGAGGTAGAATTAAGGGTGGGAGGCGACGCGGCGTCGACGACGGCGACGTCGCCGCGAGCGAGACGCATGGCGCGGAAGCGGGAAGCGAGGAGCGAAGCGCGCGCGGCGAATCCGACGGACGAGCGCGCTCGCGCGAAGGTGAAGGCGAAACCGCTCCGCGTGGTCGATTTCGGGTGCGGTGAGGGATATTATTCAGGCGTCGTGCTCGAACGCGCGAGAGCGCGGGATGACGTCGAGTTGGAACTCGCGGCGTTGGACGCTTCGAAGGACGCCGCGGATTTGTGCGCGGCGGCCATCGGCCGATTCGCGCGCGTCGCCGTCGCTGACGCGACGCGCGATTTGCCGCTGGACGATGATAGCGTAGACGTCGCCATGAGCGTATTCGCACCGCGTTCAACGACGGAACTCGCGAGAGTACTAAGGAAAGGCGGTCGAGCCGTCGTCGCGAGTCCGGACGACGATCACATGGTCGAGCTTCGCGACGCGTTCCGGGACGACGACAGAATCACCGTCCTCGGCGTTGAGCCGAACAAGTCCACTCGCGTCGACGAAGCTTTTCTCGCCGCCGGGTTCGACGTCGTGTCCCGACGCGTGATTCGCGACGTGGTTCGGCTTCCCGCCGACGCCGTAGCCGATCTCGTCTTCATGGGTCCAAGCGGCTTTCACAACTCAGAGTCAGCTATTCGCGACGCAGTCGGCGATGCCCCGCGTGTCGTGACGACATCGTTTAACGTTGTCGTGTACGCTTTGCTTCGCTGAAGCCATAGATATACTGTAGCCATAGACTTCTGTGTCGTCGCGTCGTTTGTCAATCAATGCTGTGCTCGCGCGTTACAATGTCTAGTTTAAAAATTCAAAGAATGGTATTGGTTCACTGAGTGATGGACGCCATCGTGTGCACGATGACGTGCCCAAGTCCTTCGTCAAAAGCGATGCCGTTCCGAGTCAACCAGCGCATGACGTCGCCGTGAATGACGCGTCCGCCGCGGCTGTGATTCCCTCGCCCGGTGATGAGTTTGATTGACCAGTCCGAACTCACCATTGGCGCTATCTTCAGCAGTTCGCGCTCGAGACGTTGAATCGCTTCCAACCTATCGCAACCGTGGAAATCGATGACGCGTTTGAAGCCTCGATTATCGTTGTCCGCTTTCGAAGGCACGACAACCTCGCTATCAATCGACTCGAGCGCCTGCTTCAATTTTGCCTTTTCGTCGAGCAACGCCGCGGCGCGTTTATCGCCCTTATCTCTCTGCACTCGCAAGCGCGACATTTCTTCAGAGAGCTCTTCTAGACGCGCGGTGTGTCTATCCGACAACTTTACGCACAACCTCTGCGTCTTCGCCTTCGGACCTTGTAGACACGCCAAGTGTTTTGCAGCGTTTATGATTTCCGCGCGCGCCCCGGTGACTTCCCAATTCGGCGTCGAGCTGGGCGGCGGCTGAGCGACCCAAGTCATCCCGCTCGTGATCGTCACCTCTCGTCGGTCGGTGCCTAATCCGGCGGCTTGGAGACGGCGCATGTTTTCCTCATCACGAGCTTTCCGGCGTTGCGCTTTCGCTTGTGCGCGGCGGATCTTCTTGCTCAGCCCTCTGGTGATTCCTTCCTTCTTGGAAAAGCCGTCTTCGGATCCGTCTTCGGATCCATGTTCGGATTCATATTCGGATTCATATTCGGATTCGTCTTCAGTATCATATTCCGAATAGTAGTCATCGTTGTCGTACATATCCTCGATGTCCGGCGCGATGCCGGCCAACAAATCTTGCGCCGTCGCCTCCATGTCGAAGCCAAATTTAATGAACGTCGTCTTCACGAACTCTGGATGATGCTCCTCGAACATCTCGCACAAGCTCAAATACTCGCGTCGTATTTTATTCCGTCGTTTTTCCTCCTTCAGTGCCTGCTTTTTCGCCTCGGCGACGGCGCGTTCCGCCATTTCCTCCGCCGTCGCCGGCCGCGCCTCCTCCCGCGCCTTGGCCTTCGCCTTCGCCGCCGCGATTTGTTTCTTCGTCATATACTCCGGTCGCGTCGACGTCGCGCGCGGCGCCGCCTCGCTCGTTCGCCCCAACGAGTGTTCGTTCTTAGTCGGACTCGCTAATCCCGGAATCGACGACGATCCCGTTCGCCGCCCCGAATCGCTCGCCTCGCCGAATCCAAAATCGACGCGCCCGTCGCGCATTTTCACCCCTAATCGACACTCCAATCTCACCTCCTCGTCGCTCACGCCCAGCGCCCGAAGATCCAACCCCTCGTCTCGCGCCAAATCCTCCGCGACGACGTCGCCCAGCGCTCTCCACGCCGTCGTCTCCGGCGCGAACACCGACACGTGCGGCGTCGCCGGCGTCTCCAGTCCCTCCCGAACCAACTCGCGATCCATCTCGATCGACACCGCCATCACCATCGCGCGCGGTCGCACGCACGCGTGCGTCATCGTCACCGTCACCGCGCGCCCTCGCCGTCGCCGCGCGAGCTCGAGAAACGCCGTCGTCGCCGCTCGATTCGGCGCGTGCGTCAGCGTCACGTGGTCCGCCGACGATTTCGCGCCCGGCGGCGCGCAGCTCATCCCGAGCAGTCGACGCGCGAGCGCCCACACCTTGCGCCGCGCGTCGGCGTCGAGGAACAGGCCGAAGTAGTGCGCCTCGCGCGCCGCGGCGTCGTCTTCGTCATCGCGCGACATGATGTGATGTCAAAACAGTCGCGCGCGCGTCGACACAGCGCGGCGCCGACGCGCCGTCGCGTCGCGAGCGCGCGAAGCGCGTCGCGCGCGAAGCGTCGAACGCGTCGTCGACGCGTTTTACGCGCGTCGCGGTCGCGAAACGCGCGCGAATCGTCGCGAATCGCGAATCGCAGCGGTGACGGACGACGCGACGACGACGCGCGTCGCGCGACGGCGGCGACGATGCTGCTCCGGCGGGGAGAGTTTGCGTTTCTGGCGGCGGTGCTCGTGGGGGCGTACGGCGTCGATCGCGGGATCACGGCGTTGGTGGCGGCGACGTGCGCGTACTACGCGGCGAGGTGGGCGACGAGGCGAGCGAAGACGCGCGAGGGAACGACGACGACGACGAACGACGACGAAAGACGACGACGACGACGACGACGCGGGACTGACGAAAAACGTTGGCGCGGCGCGATGTAGGTTTTTCTTGCTGAAGCGAGCGATACGGGCGATACGAAGATTGAAAGAGCTGCGCGAGGCGGCGATGAAGCGATCGAACGAGCTTCGAGGGGTGCTGCTCGAGGAGTATAAGATTCGAGCGTTTCAGAGCGTGTCGCTGAAGCTGTTCGACATGCCGCATCAACCGCGGCGAATGCGACAGGCGGTGCGGATTTGGCGGGCGTGGCGCGTGCAGACGAAGCTCAAGGCGAAATTGAAGGATATTCGCGGCGACGGGCTGAGCGTGCTGCACAAGACGGAGGAGGATTTGCGAGAGGCGATGTCGGCGCACGGATTGGCGACGACGCCGCCGAGCGGGGGGATGATGCACTTAGATCCGACGTTGGAGGCGTTGAAGGCGTGTTCGGCGTGTCGTGGGATGTCGGAGAGCGCGTTGGCGACGCTTCGCTCGCGGGCGAAAACCGTCGTCGTGCGCCCGAAAGAGCGCGTCGGCGAATCGGTGGCGCGCGACGAGTTGACCGTGTTGGTCGACGGCGAGGTTGATTTGCGAGGGCAGATAGAGATTGATGTGAGTGCGCGAGGAGACGGCGAGCAGAAAGCGATGACGACTTTGTGTTCGCGGCCGGGCACGTGCTTGAATTCTTTCATGGATATATTAGAACACATTCCGGCGCCGGCGGAGGCGAGCGAAGGAGAAGACGCGGAACGTGCGCTTTCGTCACCACCGGTTGACGCTTTGGGCGAAGAATCGACGCCAACGATGGCGCTTAAATCCCCTAAAGAGAGTGCAGAGCGCGTGCGCGTGCGTCTGACGTTTGGTTCGGATCACGAGCTTCACCGGAGCGATCGCGTGCGCGTCTCCGCGCGCGCCGCCAATCGAGGTTGCGTCTTAGCGGTGTTTCGTATGTCGGATTATCACGAGTGCGCTGGCACTGTGATTGGCACCCAAGGGGTCGCGCTGAGACTCGCGAGTGGGTTCGCGGCGGTGTGCAAGTATGTGGGCATGATGGGGGACATGAGATCGCTCTGGGTGCACGATCGAGGCGCCGACGAGCCGCAACCGAGCGACGGCGACGAAGAGGCGCTTGTATGCACGCGCGCGTTATCTCGGATGTTGGACGCCAAAGTCGCGAGCTTGATTGATACGAGTGGCGTTATTGCTACGTTGGAGCGACACGGGTACAGAAAGCGCAGCTCCGAGGCAGCGTCGAAGAGCGGCGGGTTCTTCGCTAGACGCAAGGAAAAGAAGAACGCTGGGCCAGAACCAGAGCCGACTTCGGAAGTGTCGGTCGAGACGAAAGTGTTTCCACCTGGCGCGATCGTGTTACAACAAGGTGCTTCAGCCGCTGCACTCATCGTCGAACGAGGCTCGCTAGAAGCGCTCGTCGAAGCGGTGCCATCCTCGAGACGAGAAAAGCCACCGCTACCGAATTCCTCGCCGCGAAGTCGTCAGGCATTCGAGACGCCAATTTTCACCGCCGACGTCGGCGATATCGTTGGTTCACATTTGCTGTTGACTGGTCAGCGCAGCGGTCTGACGATTCGTGCCGGTTCGAGCGGCGCCGTCGTGGTTTTACTTCCGATGAGTACCCTGGCTCGCTTGGGCCGCACGCGTGCTGCCATAACACATAAGATGGCTGTGTCACTCGCACGAAGAGTGCGCGACGCACCGAGCTCACTGATTTGGGATCGATGTGGCGCGGAAATGGAAACGCTGGAGGCGGGTGAAGCTTTAAATGCGCGCGCAGGCGGCGTGCACATCGTCGTCACGGGTTGCCTGCGGGAACAGATGGAAGAACAGCACGGGCTGTCGCGCGCGAATTCTTCGCAAAATTTGTTCAAGCGACGAAAGTCGCAAAGTGGTAAATCTACAGCTGCGTACGCTTCAAGTGGTCCCGGCTACGTCGTGAGCCCTGGCGAGGCGACTGGAGAAGATTCGGTTCTCATGGAATCCACCGCGTCGCGACCCGTGGCGGCGACGCCGAGATCGCGACGGCAGAGCTTGATGGCGCCCGCGGCCAAGTTCACGGCGCGTGCTGTGCGAGACTCGCAAGTGTTATGGATCTCATCCGCCGGATTGGACACGCTCGCATTCGCCGCGCCCACGGCATTCGTACGCCTGGCGCGCGGTTTGGGTTTGCGTCAGGCCAATCGCACGGCGGCGTTGTCCGGAACCGCGCACACGGCGCCTCCGATTCCTGGTTTGGTGCTTTCCCACAAGGCGTCCAACGCGCCGAAGACAGTTTCAGTCATTCCCGTCACCGAAGGCGCCGCCGTTCATTTGGACGAATTTTGCTACTCCTTAGCCTTCGCGCTGAGTAAGATTTGTCGCGCGAGAACGGTGGACTCTGCGTGCCGGCTTGGGGAACTCGGACAAGCCGCTATCGGACCGCTCGCACAAGAAGCGACGGCGAATTGGCTTTCTCAACTTGAATCAGCTTATGACGTCGTGATCTTGAAAGGGGATCCTTTCCCGTCGCCTTGGTGCGCGCAATGCGCTCGACACAGCGATACCATCTTGCTCGTCGCCAACGCAAACGATCAAGCGCCGACGCCGGAGGAAGGGCAAACTTTACAAGATCGCCTTCTCCACGGTCTCGGTGAGATGAAGCTTCAACGTGTCTTGCTCGCTCAACGAGAACTCGTGCTTTTGCACCAAGATGCCGATGTGACGCCCAAGGATACGAAATCTTGGCTCACGGCGTTCAGCGTCCAACGTCATCATCACGTCGCCATGCAGGCGTCTTCTGGTCTCGTGCCGTCGCATGCCGCGCGTCTCGCCCGCTCGCTTCGCGAGTTATCCGTTGGTTTAGTCATGGGCGGTGGAGGCGCTCGCGGGTTGGCTCACGTCGGCGTTCTCGCGGCGATGGAAGAAGAGGGCGTTCCGATCGACGCCGTCGGCGGTACGTCCATCGGCGCCATGGTCGGCGGTATGTACGCTCGCGACCCTAGCGCCCTTCTCGTTCGCATCATGGTGACGAAGTTCGCCAAGGAAATGTCTAGCGCGTGGGGACGCGTGATCGATCTCACCCTTCCCGTCGTCAGTTACTTCACCGGCTGGGGCATGAACCGCGCGCTCGGCATAAATCTCGGCGAAACGAAAATCGAAGACTGCTGGCTGCCGTTCTTTTGCTGCACGCTCGATTTAATCTCGTGCATGCCAATCGTGCACCGAAACGGTACGCTTTGGCGTTACGTGCGCGCGAGTATGGCGCTCGTCGGCTTTTTACCTCCCGTGTGTGATACCGAGCAAGGACAGCAGCAGAACATGCACGTGCTCGTGGACGGCGGATACGTGAACAATCTACCCACGGATGTCATGCGCGCGCTCGGCGCGCACTACGTCATCGCCGTCGACGTCGCGGGTGAAGGCTTGGATGGGCAAGCGCTTACACCTTGGGGCGACGGTATCAGCGGCACGTGGTTGCTTTTGCGACGACTCCTTCCGCGAAGGCTCAGTGGTGGACGTTCCATCCCGACCATGGCGGACATGCAAGGGCAGCTTCCGTTTGTCACCGACACCGTCAAGCATCAAACGCGCTTGGAAGACATCGACGTGTACATTCGTCCGAATGTCTCGAGCATCGGGATTTTGGAATTCAACAAGTACAGCGCCATCATTCGACACGGTTATGACATCGGTATCAAGATGGCGCGCGAGTGGAAGTCTGAAAATCCCGACGTTGCGTTGCTACTCGAGCAAGGGAGAAACATTCGTCGCGGCTTGACGACGATGCGGTCGGCTCGCTCGGGAAATCCGAGCGCGACAAACTCGAGAGAATCCATCGCCAGCGACTCGGGCGGTGAGGTAAATTCGGCGTACGGCAGCGCGGAGGATTTACACAACCACCGTCACACCCTCAAGCCACTGAACGAAGGTTTGCTGAGCGAATTCTCCGACGACGACGACGTTCATGTGCGCTCCCTGCTAAGAACGAATAGTTCATTCGCGAGCTGGACACCCGCACCGAAACAAAAACGACGACCAGAAATGTTTTAATTCGTGTACCACGAGGCTGCTACGCTAGATAGATGTAATTTTACAATCATTTGTTTGTTTCTAAGAGTACGGTTTGTTCGAAGGTGGCAGCTCCCCGCTCACGCGTTGGCGATGCCATTTGCCCTGCACATGTTCCGCCCGCTGCGCCTCGCTCGTGAACACTTTGCGACACAACTCGCAGTGCGGTCCAGGAGGCGGCTTCACGTACCTCCGCCCACCCGCACCGCTCGCGCCACCCCCTCCGGCGGCGCTTCGCACGTTGCTCAAATGCTTCTTCCCGCGCGCGTGCTCGGCGTACTGCGCGTCGCTCGTAAAGTCCATCTGGCACACCTCGCACCGCGGTCGATCCGCGCGTTTCGCCAAGCGCCGCTCGAGCTCGTTTTTAAACGCTCCATTCCCCTCGCCGTCCGCGCGCGAACCAGCCGGAATCGGCGCGCCCCGCGCGCCGACGCTCGACTTGCCCAAAAACGACCCTCGCGCCCCTTTCCCCTTGTAATCGTTCCCTTCCGGCAGCAACGCCGCGGGAAGCGGTTCGATGCGCGGTAAATCATCCCCTCCCACGATGACGTCCACGTCGTCGTCGCTCGACGCTTCTCGGCGCTTCCGTCGTCGTTTCTTTGCGTCCTTTTTGTCTTCTTTTTTGTGTTTCTTCTTTCGCTTCTTTTCCTTTGACGACGACGACGACGACGCGCTCTCGCTCGCGCTCGCGCTCTCGCTCGGGAGCTCGGCGAGACGTTTTTCCAACGCCTCGAGCTCGGCGTCGATCGCGTTCAGCGCCTCGCGCGGCATCGCGGGCGCGTCCCAGTGTAACGACTTTCACCGGGACACCGCACTGGGACACGCATGCGATCGCGCGACGACGACGATTCGGACGCCCTCGACCGGTCGTTCACGTGCGGCGGTTTACGTTACGTCGAGCCGTATCGTCGACGCGTGCGCGTGCGCGTGTCGAAGCGTCACGAAGGCGCTTTTCGTGACGTGCTCGTCAATCAAGTCTCAAAGTCAGAGTTTGCGGCGCGGAATTCGGACGATGTAGACGCGTACTGGGCGACAGCGCTCGCCGCGCGACGCGTGCGGTGCGTGCTAGATGCGCTGCGAAAGATGCCGCGCGGAGGGGAGGCGACGGAGGAGATGTGGACGGATATGGGTGTGGAACATTTGGACGAGCTCGTCCCGGCGGGAACGCTGCTCGAAATCGAGCGGTGCGTGCACGAGCGGTGCGTCGCAGATGGGATGCCAGAGATCGTTTTCGAGTGTGAAAAGACTGGTTTGGTCGTGGTGGAGAAACCTGCGGGCGTGCCGGTGCTCGCGGGGGCGGCGCCAGGGTGGGAAGGGTACGGGAATTTGGCGGCGTTGACGTCGGCGCTGCGGCGGCGGCGCGCGGATGACGCGGGCGAGACGCGGCGGACGAAACGCGCGCGCGTGGCCGGCGATACGGGTAAGGTGTGGGCTGTGAATAGGATCGACGCTCCGGTGAGTGGGATTTGGCTAGCGGCGACGTCGCCGAAATTGGCGGCCAAGGCGAACGCGTGGATGTCGAAGACGTCGCTCGGGAAGACGTATTTGGCGCTCGTTCGAGGCGCTCAAATCGAGTGCGGCGTGCGCATCGACTCGCCCCTCGCGAAAGACAAAGAGTCATCGTTAGCTGTGGTTTCGGAAAAGGACGGCAAGCCGTGCGCGACGCGCGTCTTCGTCCTGCACAGGCGCGAGAGCGAAGACGTCGCCCTCGTAGCGTGTCGTCTGGAATCGCACGGACGCTACCACCAGATTCGCGCGCATCTCTCATCCATCGGGCACCCGATCGTCTTCGATAGCGCATACGGCGACGAAGATCCAGAGTCGTCTTACGCCGGTCGCGCGTACGCCGACGACGCCGAGACTCGCGTCGTCGCTCGAAAGCTCGCCGAGCGTCGAGACGCCGCGTGCGCCGAATGCGACGCCCTCATCGCCCTCACCGCCTCCGACGACGCCACCACCAAACCCCTCGCCGCCAAGCGCATCCATCTCCACGCCCTTCGATACCAATTCTCCATCCGAGACGTGAATTACGATTTATGTTCGCCTCGGCTTCC
>Ga0222716_10002058_pt1 | contig 16468 bp, 23 predicted proteins | sample C33_13DmetaG_FD_165044 | JGI IMG/M metagenome (GOLD analysis project Ga0222716, IMG submission 165044) | Estuarine water microbial communities from San Francisco Bay, California, United States - C33_13D | ecosystem: Environmental > Aquatic > Marine > Unclassified | place: USA: California... | reverse complement strand
GTTGGTATCTCCTTTTAGAAACCATTTAAGTTCTGTAACCATAGTATTGAAGGCTACTTTCTTAGTAGTTAAGATAGGAAAACCATCTGACATATTGTGTCTGATTGTAGCTCCAAAGATCGATCGAGTGCCTGTACCGGTTCTATCGTCTTTATCTACTCCCATTTCAATTACATCAGAGAGAAGGTTTTTATAGTCTATGTCTAATTTATTCATTAACTATATATAACAATTCTTTCTCCTTTTGATTCATTAACCAAACTTCTAAGAACTCTTCTTCCTATCGGTCTTTTATTAATTAATTCAAATCTCACACCATCAACAACTATATGATTACCATATACTATATCTTCGGCAATTTTGTAGGTAATTTTTAAACTAGGGACATACATTGATTTAACCATAACATTTATATTTTATTTACTCTAAATATAGTGAAATTTAATGAGACTACCAACTAAATTGATTGAATATTAAAATTAATTACACATCTGTGAGACTTACCATAAAAAGGTTTAACTGAATGAACTATATCGTACGGCCATATGATAAGCATTCCTTTTTTAGGTCTTATCATATACTGTTGACCTCTAAGATGAAAAGCAAATACTCCAGAGTATGGGTGATCATTAATCGGATCGCCATCTGATAAATAATAACCACCAGAAAACATTTGAGTATTGATTCCTGCTTCTTCTCTCTGCCATCTACAGTGATTATGTTGGTTGTGGCCTCTTCCGGAATAAGGATCATAAAATTGCATCCAACTTTCAGTAATTTCACTCTCGGTATATTTTTTTCCTAAGTTATGTAGAAGATATCTAAATCCTATATGAATCCTATCAACTAATACTTTGACTGAGTCATGATCAGTTTTTAAAAAATCATTTGGAGGAGTAAAAAATCTACTGCCAATTGGTATCTGTTCATCATACTCTACCCATTGCTCTTGAGTATCAGATGGAAGATCATACCATTTTTGTCTTTCAGTATCATACTGTTCTGGAAGTTCTTGCCCCATTTGCTTTTGAGCAGGAGATAACTTATCGAATCCCAAGTTAAAGACTTCATCATGAATATCATGATCATCAAAAACTTTCATGTATACAGGTACTGGAGCAAGATGAAATATATCTTGCTTTCCAGAATCTAATAGTGGTTTTTCGAAATACATTATCCTATACTAATGCTGTTGCCAGCTTAAACAACTCTTTATTTACTTTCATATCCTTTTCAAAGGATTTGATCTTTCTAACCTTTCTAACTTTAGCTCCTTGCAAAGCAGCATGAAACTCTCCTTGAGTAATCTTCTCTTGTATTACGTTAAACACTCTCCAAAGATCATCTCCTTCATCTTCTTTTCTTTTAGGTTCTAAAATCTCATCAATAGTTTCTTCATCATACCTAAGATTATTAACTCCAGCTCTAATCAACATAGCATCGATAGCAAGCTTTCTTTTTTCTACTTCAGTTAATGTTCTATTCTTCATGTCATTCATTACCTGAACTCTGTTAGGAAGATCTTCTACTGCTTGCTTAACTACATTTCTAAGTTCACCAAAAGTATAACCTTTATGTTTAATTTTAAAGTCACTAAACTTTTCATCAGCAATTACAAGTCCATTAGAGCAAACCAATCTAAAGATACCAACACTAAACTTAAATGCTTGCATACCATCATGACTATTAGTCAATAAGATGCGAGGATAGGCATCATCACCATCCTTAGACGTAATTTTAATCTCGGGGTTCTGAAAAGCAACCATATGCTTTGAGAAGATAGTACCTTCTTTCTTTCTACCTTTTCTTTGGGCTGCTTGAACTGGAAGCCATCCTAGCTTCTCTAAATCATCAATAATTGTCTCAGTATTAACAAATAAATACTTGTTACTAACATCAGGGTTAGTAGGTGCCTCTGCAAAGATAAGAGGAGATGAATTTTTAATTTGTTCTTTAGTAAGGTATCCATCTAAACCGTTACCAAATCTTAACATAACATCGTTTGACATAACTTTTAAATTTTTATTTATATCTAAATATAGTAAAAATAATTGTAACTCACAACTTTATTTAGTAAAAAGTTTATTGTTACTAAGTTCTTCGTAAAATTTTTCACCTCCTGAAACTACAGGTAACTTTAGGTCTGGGTGAATTACTTTGAAGTAGTTATGTACTGTTAAAACATACTCTTCCCCAAACTCTTCTATAATTTTATTAATAATGATTGCCTGAAAGTGTTCATGCCATTTCATAAACGTTGCATGGAAGAACCCATGGAACTCAAAATTTAGATAATCTTTAAACTGTTGTCTAGAATCTATCGAATGTTTTCTATCACCTACTAAGTTACAACAGTCACACTTTATATCCGGAATAGTAAATGTAAAAGGATATTTTAATTCATCAACCTTAGGAGTTAGATTATATTCTTCACCAGGTAAAAAAGGCATTTGATTAAAAAGCGTATGTTTATTGTTGTCTGATAAGTACTTATATTTGCTATCTAATGCTCTTAAATTTAAATGTAGAATTAACTGTTCTATATAACAGGCACCAAAAGTTTGACTATCTATATCCTCCTTTGCCTTGTAGTAATGTTCTAAAGTTTCTTCACATGCCTTAGTAAAAGTTTCATGTTCATTAACAAGAACGATATTCATGTTAGGAATAGAACCTACATCAAAAGCTTTAATTGTGTTATCTGATAGTAAATGTTGTAACTTAAAAAATAAACCTAAATATGTATTGTTGAAATCGTAAAAGTATCTTTTTTCTTGCCTTTCAAACGATCTTAAATGAGTGATTAGGTTGTTCATACTTTTTCTTAATCCATCATCAAAATGTTCTGTAGATATATCTAGATGACTAAATAAGAAAGGAGAGTCTATTGATTCAAACTCAATTTTATTATAGATAATAGTATCTGTGTCTATGTGAAGAAAAGGTTCTTTAATAGATTTGAATACTTTTAATTTAGGTATACTAAAAGTAGATGAGTCATCATTATTAACCTCACTACTGTTAAAAGAATCGTATGGTATACCCAACTCTTTAACTTGTTTTACAGCATCAGCAGAACCATAAAAATGTATGTTACCATAATGTTTTTTTGCATACAAAGCACTTAAAAGTTGAGTGTAAACTAACTCTTTCCAAATAAGTTCCTTAGAACTAAAACTGTGAACTACTTTCATAAAACTTTTATAATCTCAATTAATTTCCAGCAATCAATTTGTTCATCAGTCAAATCTTCAGCATGTAAATGATCTAAACAATTTTCCAATGCAGCTTGCCATTGAGAACTAGGAAGAGATATCTCATACATCATATCTACTTCTTCAAATGAAACCTCGAATAACGGAGCTGATCTAACGTTTTTCTGAACAGCTTTTTCTATACCTTGAACTATACTTCTAGTAACAGATAAAGTTTTATTTTTAAAAAGTTTTTCAAACTCATCTGTTGTTTGAAAATGTAATTTAACCATACTACTTTCTAATATAACTTCCTGATTGAAATTTATCAAATTGCTTCTGAAAGTAAACAGAAGTTTCACTCTCTACAAAAGAATGAGTACCTTTATAAGGTACGTAATTATTAGTACCCCACATAAAGACAGGTCCATGATATTCTTCAGTAACCATAGGAATGTTGTATATTTCTCCTCTACCTTGAGGTTTGATAGGTTTAGTTATACGACGCTTACCATCATATGATCTAAACTCTCTTGAGGTAACTCTATACCAACCTTCTAGTTTAGGAACCCAAATTTCTAATACTCCAGCAGTATCGAAATCATAATACATTTTTACTAAATGACCTCTTTTTTCTGACATAACCTTTAATTTTTATATCTAAATATAGTAACTTAATTTCATATATCCAACCGATAGTTAGAAAACTTTTTCATATAAGAAGTCATTTTAGTACCATTACCATCTTTGAATTCATATCCTTTTCTGAAAAACTTTTTTACGTTACCAGGTCCGGCTAAATGAGCTGCTGCTAGTATTCCAGATTCAGTTATGTAGACTCCATTAATAACTTTACCTTCATACTTCTCTATAAATCTTCTAAGTATTTTTTTGTTATGTACTAATAGATCTTCCATAGCTTGTTCTTGAATAGAAGGATCTGATAAAAATTGTCTGTTAGATATATTTTTATAACCTAAGTTATCGAGAGTCTTTCTTCCAAACTGATACTTACCTAAGTAACCGTACTGGTTAACTGCTTTATAATTTCCGGAAGATTCTCTAAAGCCAACTGCATTTAAAAATGCTGTATGGTTTCTTAATTCTATTTTTGGTATTTCTACCTTTACTTTGGGGAGGGGTGTAACTAAGGCCAAAGGCCTCGATGGTTCTAATTCTATTGGTTCTTCAACAACCATTCTTTGGAAAGTAGTGAATGCCATAACTACAGTAGACACCACAGACATTAAAATAGTAAACGTTAAATTTTTCATATGATTTTTTTAGATTAAAATAAGTCTAGGAAAGATGTTCCTATCTTTTTATCTCTCAATTTATCATTGAGTTCTGATTGCTTTATTAGATCATCAGCAACCTTTCTTTCTAATGGCTTTTTCTTTTTCCAAGTGGAAAATTTATTTTTAGGTTGTTTTGCCATGTATATAAATAGTTTTATAATCTGGAGATATACTCATCTCCAGGGCTTTCTTCATCATAAAGGCCTAACTCTTTGAGATGTTCAATGTGAGATTCATCCATCTCCCATTCTTCGTTATCCTTACTATGATCTACAAATTCTTCTAAAGGCTCTATAACTAATTTATCGTCAGATATAGTACCATATAAGAAGTTACAATTTAAGCAGAGAAACTCTATATTTTCTAAAGTTAAATTTTTTTTGTCTCCATCTAAATAATTTATGACTAAAGGTACTTGAGTATCAGTAACCCTTCTTTCAGAAAAACCACATCTATTGCATTTTTCTTCTATAAGAGCCTCAAAGATAAGTCTTTGTTTAAACTTTTGCCTATCTAAATATTTAGTAGGGACTTTACCATCTAATACATCTTTAAATGCTGGAAGATTATCTGATGAAAATTTAGGTATACCTTCACCAGATTGATTCATATGAGCTTCTAATAGAGTTGTACCTTCATCGTTCTTATACATCCTAGCATATTTTTTGTAGTGATTATAAGATACATGAAGATATCTAGCAGCAGCCATATTAGATCTAGTCATCTTCATAGCTCTAAATATATCCTCTTTAGTTAATATTTTAGATGGTCTTGCCATTAATAGTCGATACCTTCTATTCCTTCATGTTGTTTCTCAGGGTCAAACATATCATAATCATCTTCTTCATCATCTAGAACTTGAGATACTTTTTCTTTCACAGATTGAGAAATAGCTGTTTCATCAGAATCAAAATCTAACACTTCTAAGTGAGCTACTTGACCAGAAAGTTCAGCTGCCTTACTGGCAATTGATCTTGCTCTGTCTTGATCCATAATAATAAGATCGTTGTAAGTATGGTCTCCAGATCCTTCTACAGTTGTAATACCAACTACAGGTTTAGCTGTTGAACAATTAACACATACATGGTAACCTAGTTGTTTTCTTTTGAGAGGAAAATCGTTACTACACTTTGGACAAGGAATCATTTCTAATTGCATATATAACCGTTTAAATATTAATAACTAAAGATAGAAATAATATTTCAGACTACCAACTATTCCTCAAACTTTTTTATCACACTCCAAACTTCCTCAGGAGTTTTAAAAGGTACTATCTCTTCTTGTTTATTCTTTTCAATTGTAATAGTACCATCCCACTCTTTGTCTGGAACAAGTTGATAAAGGTACATCTGTATAAGAGCCAGTTGCTCTTTTTTAAAATGCATTTTCATAAGATTTTCTATGACGTTAAAGAACTGGTCTTCATATGATGTCATATCCATTCCTATTTCTTCAGCCATAAAGTCTCTACGCTCTTCTATTTGACGCAGTTGTTTTATAACTTGTATGAATAGTTTTTTATCCATAGTTTCTTTATCAGGTGATTTGACCTTAATGCGGTAAGAGAGAGGATGAATTGAAAATAAAGTTTGTCGAATTCTTTTCTTAGGATCTATCATATGGCTGGTTCTTCCGGTTCTACTTCTGAGTTAGGGTTTTGATTTGATAATGCTTTCCTGATTATCTTATCAAAATACTCAATGTAGATGAAGAATCCAATGATAGTTTTGTCTTTTAAGTTACGATCTCTTTCAACTCTAAGGTCATACTCAGTAAGACCTTGTTCTAATCTCTGTTCTAATTCAATCGCTATATCGTTCTGTTGAGTAGGTGTTAATGAACCAAACTCAGTTGGTATAAACTGAACTTTAACTCCTTTCTTTTGAGGGTCTTCGTTAGTATCCACCTTAAGTAGAAAAGAATGACCTGCAAAATTAATTTTAGCAGCTTCAGTTACCATACCTATAATTTCTTTTAATCTTTTCATATTAATAAATAGCTATCCAAATAGCATTTGTTTAGAATTGTTAGAACCTTCTGATATTACTTCATGTTTAACTATAGCCCTGTTGCGACTCCACTGTTGAATAGACCATTCAAGTCTATCGGTAGTAAGCTCAACTTCTTCCTTTGTGCCATCACTATGAGTAAATTCGATTAAATATGTTTTCATAATGTTATTAACTCTTTAGAATAATCTACTTTTTTATTTACTTTTACAGTTACATTTCCTAACTGATAAACTTCTCCTTCTAGAGCACTATCTTCTATAATCTGAGACATTTGCTGGATGTATTGGAAGTCTTGGTTATCAAATTTAGCTCCATCAATAGTCAAATAAATGTCAGCAGTAGGAGAATTATTTTCATATTTAATAACTCTCTTACTCAAGTCAAACTCTGTTGTAGATTGTTGCTCTTTAATATAATTAGTAAAGTCACAATCAACACTTATCTGATCACACCAAGGTTCTAATGTTTCTATTAGTTTTTCGTTACAGTTAACACAAATAATAGTTTTTCTGTATCTAGGAGCTACTATTGGTTTCATAAGAGGTTCGTGTAGTACGTTTGTACTCCACTTACGGATAAACTCTTTTGTAGAATTGCTCATTTCTTGCTGCCATGCTTTATGTCTTGCTTCATCTCCGGAAAAGCTTCCTGCTCCTCTTCCAGTCAAATGATACACTAAACTATTCCATGGTTGTTTAAACTCATAACCAGCAAGTAACATTCTGTTAAATAAATCTGAATCTTCTCTACATGATTTCAATATTGGGTCATGCCCTCCTAACTTATTAAAATCACTTTTGTATATCATCCAAGGAGCAAATATACCTTCTGTCACTTTATCAGATTGTTTCTCTCCTTGTACAAAGTTATCAAAAGCCTCTTCTTTAAACTCTTCAGGCCATACACCATAGTCACGAAGTATCTTCTCACCTGCATTAGGGTGTAATGGAGGTTCAACTCTAGTGGAACATACTACAGTACCTACTTTTAAATGTTTCCAAGCATAATAATCAGCATGTTCACCTAACATCATATCAGCATGAAAAATCATCACAACATCTGTAGAAGATACTTTAATACATTCATCATATGCTTTACCTATACCGTAAAGTTTTTCACCAAGATAAGGGTTGATAATAATATGAAGGTTGTATTCGTCTGTAACACTTAAAAGCCAATCAACAGTGCCATCGTTATCTGAATCAACAAAGACATTTATATCATGGTCGTCTCTGTAGCTATTCTTTCTAATAGAAGGTATAGCAGTTTTAAGATACCTTAGGTTATCTTTGCTCGGTAAACAAAAAGTAATTTTATCCATTTCTAACTCCTTTGATCATTCCATATTCATCAAAGATAGGCATTCCTCCCCATTTTTCAAAGAATTTTCTAGTATTTTTTGCCTCTGATTCTCTCTGCCTTTGAGAAGATTGACCATTATTTTCTTCTAGTCTATGGCTGCCTCTAGCACCAAAATGGTACACAACAGACTTAGTCGGCATTAAAAATCTACCTCCTTCATTTAACATCCGGAGGAACAAATCATGGTCATCCCATGAAGTAGGAGCAAATAGAGGGTCATTGCCACCAATAGTATCCCACCAAGACTTTCTAACAAGACCGGATACACCTTCACCTTTAGGAATTTCTTGATCGTTTTGTTTACTAAACTCTTTTGCATAATCTAAAAATCTTTTACTATTAAAATCATCATGGTAACCTCCAAACTCATCTGGATGAACTAACAGAGTTCCTACTCTATCTGGAGAGTTAAACATGTTAGGTTCAATTCGAAAACTATTAACCCATAATTTTTCATCTTCATACTTATCGTGTAATTTCATCAGCTCTAAATCCCAGTTATGAGATACAAAAAAGTCTGAATGTAGAAAGTTGATAAATTCTGTTTGTACTTTTTCAGCACAAAAGTTCATTCCTCCTCCTATACCTTTTGGGCTACTATTTTTATCAATATAATATTCTATTTGATAATCTATTGCGTTCTTTTCCAACCATTCATCTGTACCATCAGTACAGTTTTCAGCATGTATAATTAGAGGAGCATCTTTCCAATAAGATTGAGTTCTAACAGAGTGTACTGCTAATTTTAAATAAGGTAAGTTATTATATGTACTTATGCAATGTGTAATCATACAGTTAAAACTTTTACCATTGCTTGTGGACCTGTTGTACGAGCAATCACATCAAAATCAAATGATGGATTGTCCTCACAAAATTCACAAAATGCTTTATATTCATTTTCTTCTCCTTCGTCAGTTAATATTTCATCAAATAAAATAAATGTACCGGGTCTAAGCATTGGTTTCACATTACTTAACACCGTAACACAACTTGAATAAATGTCGGAATCAATATGAAGAATTTTTAAGTAACTATCGTTTTCTTTTACCCAACCTGGAAGGGTGTCTTCAAACCATCCTTTGATGAAGATACACGTATCGTTTAGGTCAAACTTAGGGGTATTGCCACCCATATTAAAATGACCTTTAGGAAGGAAAACACCATTATTTACTACCCAATCTTCAGGTAAACCCTCAAAAGAATCAAAACCAAAAACTTGAGTATCTGGATAGTGTTTAGTAAACCATCCTATAGAACCGCCATTATACACACCAAACTCAGCTATAACTCCTCCATCAATTGTTTTACCCTTAACGTGTTCTTCCCACATACGTTTACGTCTTCTTGGATCAGTAAAGATGGGTACTTGTAATATTTGTTCGTCAAATTTTTTATTTCTCATATGCTTGTTTTTTCCAGTTAATAAAGTAAGGTAACCATTTTTCTTCAGCATGTGCTGAATAAGAAGGAATTGGACTTATTAGTTGTTTACCTTTTGATGCTAACATTCTAAAAGTATCTCCTCTCATTGGTAAATGTTTACCCGTATGAAGTTTAATCATTTTATCATTATCTTCTAATATATGTTTAGCAGTAGTAGCAAATGTCATTGTTGTACTATCAACTGTTCGCCAATGTGTTGATTTAGAAATAAACAATTCAGCTTTACGTTTGATTTCACCATCAAGTTTTAAGAAGATGTGCTTAGGTTTTCTTATACCATCTTCATCAATATCAATTTTACCATGATCCCAAACAAATTTTTCATCCTTAAAATTTTGATACTTATCTGGATGATCATATAAAGAAACATACTCTGCATTTAAATCATCAAATGCTTCGATTAATACTCTTTTTGACCCTTCTCTGTGAATATAGTCATCTTCAACAAAGTAAAAAATAGTATCATCAGGAACTCTATCAGTTAATCCATGTGCTGTTCTCCAACTATATAGAAATGCTTCTGTGTTGCCATTAGATGTAACGAAAATATTTTCTTGATGTGCATATTTTTGCGTCATTTCAAATGTTTCTTTAGTAACATTATCACATACAATTATTAAATTATCTTTCCCAAACTCCCTTTCAAAAATTTTCAGACAATTTTCCTTTGAAGCATAATCCGGTTTAATTTTTTCTGGATTACTAAAATCACTTATTCTGTAAATACTTATAACCGGTCTCATAGGCTTGTTAGAAATTGTGCCATAGCCATTTGACTATCTTGAGCATATGCTTTGAATACCTCATCATTTCTTGTACTATTGGTACCAACTCTTTTGTTTGGATGCCAATAGTTATGTCCTTTTAGTCTAGAAGTAACACATACTTGAGGTATGTTCCTAATTCTGCATACTTGTTCAAAGCAAGTATCTTCTCTAACAAAATGCATACCAGGGGCAATAAAAGGAGTTTCATGTCCTTTTGATATACAAACCAAACTCCCATCTATCTTTAAAGGTACCTGTTGTATTTTTATATCACCAGACTCTTCATTAAACTTATCTAATTGTTCCTGAGTTATGTAATCTTTGTACTTAAGAGGAGACTCTAATAACTCTATACAATCTTCTTTATGTTCGTCACCACATTGACATGGTTTAGAGTAACCTTGAAGTTTTTCATGTGTAACTACATCCCATGAATTATCCCACATAGGTCTTCCGGCAAAAGTAAGTACATGAGGTTGTTCAATCTCAACTTGATGTAATATGGCAAAGAAATCTCTCGGTAAGATAGTATCTGTTTCACCCCAAACTGTGTATTTAGCTTCAGGGTCGTACTCTTCTCTTCTCCAATCTGCTATATTATAGAATGGATCATCATCTGTTTTTATAACTACATCTGTAATGTGCTCTTTGAACAAAGGATGATTAAGATGTTTATTAAACATTTCATCTATGTAGATATTTGTAGGTTTTTCAATATAAGTTTGTTTATTAACACATACTTTAATTTTTACATCTACGTCTGGAGCAGCTTTGATTGCATGTAGTATAGAGTCCCAGCATTCATCTATCATATTAGACTCATACCACATATGGTGTAGTTGAAATAGTATCATGACCAGTTGCTTTGCATTATTATTCCTAAGTAATTTTCTTTTATATTTTCAATATCTTCTAACCCAGTGCCTTGCTCAAATTCATACATTTCTTTCCAATGGTACACTTTAAAGAAAGGTCCACAAGGAACAATGTCGATACATTTTGTTGCTAGTAAATACTCTCCATATGCAGCTGTCTCTCTTGAATGTATACCAGGATAGTTTTGTTCAATTGCTAATGAAAAAGTTTCGAATGTGAGTCCATTTGAATCTAAATAATTCTCTTTCATATGTTTGAGAACTTTTGTAGACCATAAATGAGGATTAGGACCATAATCATATATCTTATTCGACTTACCTCTTAGAACCTCTCTGTATGCTCTCATACACTTACTGTACCCATTATCTTTATAGTTAACTCCTTTAAGAGCTTTCTCCATCTCAGCCATATACTTATTCTCATACATCTGAGTGTAAGGAATGTCATCGTATGCTATGAAATCTGATAAGTGAAAATCCTTGATGAAGTATGCATCTGAATCTACTATAAGTAAATTGTTAGTAGGTATTTTAGTATAAGCATTTAGTTTGATTGGAGTTTGAGATTTCCATCCAACAAATGGAGGCTTAACATCACAAATTTCTTCATCAGCTATGTAAGTGTAACCTTCACTACCGATAGTTGAAGTAAGTAAAGAATACTCTACACCTGGACAAGAAATAAATACCGGTATAGAATCTATATTGTGTTTCTGAATTGAAGATAAAAGATTTTTTACTCTATTAAAATCCCTATGGTAGGTTTTACAGTATATAGCAAGATTATAATTCATCCAGGGTTACTCTTTTAAAACGTTTATCGGCAGGGTTTGTATTAGATAATATACGAACTTTAATTTGATTTTCCAAGAACCAATCGTACATTTTTTCAGTACAGTTAATAGTATGAAATAACTCTTCATACTCAGGACCACCTCCTACATCTACTTTATATAGATCTTTTGCATGCTGATCTATCCAATTTTTATCTACCGACATATTATCTTCAGAAGGATATTTAGAAAGGTCTCCTATATCCCAACCTATTGTAACTATGTCTTTACAACCTAAGTGAACAGCTAATGGAAAGCCTGTTTCGTACATAATACCAGGGCCCCAGATTGCTTTACCTTCTGAGTAAAGTTTCCAATTATTAAACTCTCCAGTGTATGCAGTAGAAGCTTGCTTTTGTACCCAAGGGGTTGAATAGACAGGTACCATAACATCTATTCTTTGTCCCCAATTTTTGATTCTTTCTAACTCATTCGGAACATTCATAGCAGTTAGCTGCCAATGTCTAATTGTATCTTCAGAATAGTATTCGTACGGTTGGTAATTGTAAACAGACAGTAAATGAAATGTAGCTACTTCTTTTACGTAATCGTATGCTTGTTTACAAGCTATAACTAATTTACCTTCTAACTTTTTAAGTAACTCTTTTCTGTTATAAGTTGTTAATGATGGTCCACAGGTAATAAGATAAGCTGTTTGATCTTTAGCAGCATTTTTTAATGCATTAATCCTCTCCTGATTATCCTCTATGTTACTTATTAAATTTATCATATAAAAGTTCTGCCGTTTCAAATTGCCATTGATAGTCAATATCAAAAGCTTCTAACTCATCCATCTTAAATAACTTTATGCCTCCAGGAGCTTCAAAGTCACCCATAAATCTATATTCTTTTATAAGGTCTATTCTGGAAGCATATAGTACATGTGCTGCTTCATAAACTGGGTCAACAGCTTTAGTATTCATAATAGTTTGACCTTTTGGCCAAGGAGTTATTAAAGCTCCTTCTTTGTCCCAATAGTATGTTTTCTTTTCAAATACTGCAAATAGATTCTCTTCTTCTTGATTAGTAAACTGCTTTACGAATTTATCGATAGTTTCAATAGTAAGGAGAGGATTACAGCCAGAAATAAGTACAACGTATTTGTAAGGAAGTTTGTCATGCCATTCATATATTTTTTTTAAATCATTGTCGTTGTTAGCTGATTCATGACTTCTATTAAAAATTTGTACTTCTTTTTTCAAAGCAATATCAAATAGTTTAGGTTCATAAACTGAAGCTATAATATTATCTTTAGGTATTACTTTTGATTGAAGTAACTTATCTAATATAAGTTCAAATAAATTAGAACCTGCAAAAGGTCTAATCATCTTTTGAGGCACTCTTTGGCTATTTAATCTAGCCTGAACTATAAATGCTATATCATCTAATTTTTTCATAAACTTCTTCTGTTAAAGGAAAATATTCTTTGCTGATGTGGGTGCCAATATTGTAATCAAATCCTTCACCTAAATTTTGTAAAACTTTATAATTAGAGAAATGCATGAACCATTTATAAGCTTCAGTAAATACATTTACATAAGATTCTCTAGTACCTTCGTAAGTACGTCTGGTGTCTGTAGTTTTTAAACCAGGGTGTTTAGTAAAAGCATGTATATTAGAAAATTCTTTATTAAACCCATCAAATCCAGCAAAGTAAATGGTATTAGCACTTGTGTTAAGAGCAGTTAAAATTAACCTGAATGCTGCTCCTGCAAAATTAGCTGCTGATTCTTTTTTTAAAGGTGTGGGGAGCTCTAAATTATAGACAGGAATTTTAATTTTGTCCAAAAAACTTTTAAAATCATTAGAGTGTTGTTTACCTCTATAGTGATGTCCTTCTATGATTACAGTAGTGTCTGATTCTTGTAATTTAGAGTATAATCTTTCATCATTTAAATCAACTGTGTAAGAAAGTAGGTATAAATCGATAGATTGAGATAAAACTCTAGGTTCCATAAAAAATTCATTACAAGTCCAAACATAATCGTAATCTAAATTTTCCCATTTAGAATCCAGAGTTGATGTACCTCCTCCAAGTATTAATATTTTTTTATCGGTATACTTTTCTAACTGCATTATATTTTATTCATTTTTACAAGTAAGCATGGACGTTGTACTCCTTGACCAATGTAGGTAATTTCAAACAATCTATCAAATAAAATTCTCAAAGATTGCTCTGTAAAGTAGTGAAAATGACCATCAAAATTCACATCTGGGTTCCTTAATTTTCTATCAATGGGGACTTCTAATACTAAATGCTTGTTGGTAATATCATAAGCTTTATCTGGAAACTGTTTAATATCTTGAATATGTTCTAAAACATGCCAACATGTTACTAAATCGTAACTACGTTTAATGTCCATTTGTGTAAATGCTCCATGATATACAGTGTAACCGTCATTAGATAAGTTTTTGGCACATAAGTCACTTACTTCAGTTCCTTCAGCAACACTAAATTTATCTTTGACCATGTTAAGAAATGTTCCTCCTCCTGCTCCAATATCTAATATACTATCACAGTACTCAAAATAATCTTTTATGTACTCTATACGTTTTTCACATATCGGTATCCGTCTATTGTGAAATAATTGAGTAAATTTACCACCTATAACTTCATTATCACCTCTAGTACCTTCTTGTCCTTTAGCTCGATATAAAGTTTTATGGTAGTTTATACCATCACCAGTGTAGTTAACGTACACGTGTCCACAATCACCACACTTGAAAACCTTATGTTTTATTTCTTGATTGTTATTCGAATTACAAACCTTACACTGCATTGAAATACGTTTTGAAAAATTGTTTATCTATTTCGTGACATTGTGCAATAAACTGATGTCTAATCTGGTACCATTTTTTTAAATACTCACTGTTAGGTTGGCGTAAAAGATTTACTTTATGTTCTAACTGATATCTCCAATCTGTATCTTGAATATCTACATTGTAGTCCTCAAAACCATTTTCTAATGAAAAATCTCGTACTTTATCTTGAGTGCTAAGGTAAATACCTGGTATGTTCATTCCTATTGTAATCATTTGCCCATGTCCTCTCATAGCTACAATATAATCTACTTGCTTATACTTTTCTAAAAAACTATCTAAATTGGATATAAATCTATATTTGTTTTGAAAGTCGCTACTAGAAACAACACCGGTGCGTCCCAACTGTTTAAAGTCTCTTACAGTATGAGGAAAATAAATACAGTCTTTGAAAAACTCCTTTAAAAATTTAAGATTATCATCAGAATTAAACCTTTGTCTGTTTATACCTACACTGTTATTAAATGCTGGTTGGATACCTCCAATCGTTACTGATGATTTATCAGCAATGTTAAACCTATCTAAATGTAATAGTCCTGGGTCTGGTACGATTTTAACATCAGAAGTATCTACCTTAATCCAATTTTTTAATTTAGAAAAAGACCCATCATTTCTCACTGTAAAAGCAGTACTCCCATTTATAGTTTCCTGAATTGATTTTATAGCTAAAGGTCCGTAGTCTATTCCTCCTCTAAAAATATTTACACCCAGTCCGTAAAAATATACAGGTACAGTAGTACTTTTTAAAATTTCTGCATTGAATGGCAATTTGTAGTGAGTTTTATAGTTTTTATAGGTAGCATATTCTAACAGACCTCCTCCTCCAACTACAATTGCATCAACTTCTTTTGATAAGTCTCTTAAAATATTTATACTTTCTTTGATATTGTTACTAAAAGACCAAAACTTTTCTACGGTCAGGTTTTTAAATTGCACATCAGTAAGATATTTTTTAAACGACCTTTGTAAATTAATTAACGCAATGTTATCACCGATATTTCTATCAAATACACCTATATGTCCTACCTTAAAAGACACTAGCCTCTTAATTTTTTTCTAATAGGTTCTTCTGATTCAGTGACAACAATTTTACCATTACCGTAAGCTTGTTCTAATTCTCTTATACCACTAACTAGCTTAAATAAACCCCATGGTGTGACTGAACAAGCATGATCTGAACCTTCCATATTCCTATCTAAAGTAATATGACGCTCTATGATTGAAGCTCCTAGTAGCACAGACGCTACTGTTGTGCCTAATAACATTTCATGTCCTGAGTATCCTATTTCGAAGTCTGGGTATTTTTCTGCTAATGTTTTGATAGCAGATAAATTTAATTCATTCACCGGTGCTGGGTAAGATGAGTTACAATGTAGTAAACCTATTTTATTATCGTCAATAGATACATAAGTACGTTTAGCTTCTCTTAATACCTCTACTGCATGATCAATTTCAGATTGTGTAGACATACCGGTGGAGAATATAACTCGTTTACCTGTACGTACACATCCTTCTAGTAGCTCATCATTAGTTAACATAGCAGAAGGTACTTTAATAAATGGAATATCGTAGTTACTTAAAAACTTTAATGAATCCATATCCCAAGGAGATGCAGACCAGGCTATGCCTTGCTCTTTACAGTAACGGTCTATCTCATCATACTCTTCTTCACCAAACTCTACCTTGTACTTATACTCAAGATAGGTCATATCAACTCCTTGCCAACGTCTAGGTTGAGTCTTTTGGTGCTCTGGTACAGCCTTATCAGGATTACGTTTTTGAAACTTTACTGCATCACATCCTGCTGCTGCTGCAATATCAATAAGTCTTTTTGCGATTGTAAGATCGCCTTGGTGATTGATTC
>Ga0222716_10002055_pt1 | contig 16474 bp, 26 predicted proteins | sample C33_13DmetaG_FD_165044 | JGI IMG/M metagenome (GOLD analysis project Ga0222716, IMG submission 165044) | Estuarine water microbial communities from San Francisco Bay, California, United States - C33_13D | ecosystem: Environmental > Aquatic > Marine > Unclassified | place: USA: California... | reverse complement strand
AGAAATGCACCTTGATAAACACTGTGTCAAAATGATTCTTGAATATGCACAGTTATTATCCACTGCTCACCGAGTGCTTGACGGAACTCTTGTTAACGAAGTTGTTGATGGTCGTAAGAAAAAGCGTTATGTTCTTAACAATCACCATGACAGCGTTATCTATCAAGCCACGCATATTAATCACCCATCAGCTGTATGGGTTCGTCAATCTAGAGAAAATTATCGTTGGCTATATGATTTATGGATTGACCTTATGCGTGAATATAATTACCGGTATCTTAAAGAACACGCCTGTATGAAATTAATGTGGTCTTTAATTTATACACCTAAAAATATACCTGAAACTGAATTTACTGAACCACCATGTGCTATGCCTGATGACTGTAAAATTACTGACAGTTCTATAAAAAATTATCGTGAATACTACCGTGTTTACAAAAATAAAATGGCTGTATGGACTAAACGTAATATTCCAAATTGGTATTTACTTTCATAATAAATCAGATTATCATTCAAATAAGGAGGTGTCAAATGAGAGAATTTAATCACTGGAAAGAACGTCAAGATGCTATTCTTCGTCAGCAGTGCAGAGAAGATAGAATGTCTTATTTAATAGCAATAGTAGGTGCTGCAATCATACTTTTGTTGGTGGTGTAGTATGAGCCAATTACAATCACAATATTTGGAGGAACAATATATGCAAGAAAACAAAATAAAAACAATTAATATCAAAGGCAAAGATTACGTTGAGGTGAATGAACGTATCCGTTTGTTTAGATTAAAATATCCTACCGGTTCTATACTGACAGATATTATTTCAAATCAGGAGGGAGTATGTGTTGTTAAAGCTGCGATTGTTATTGATAACGTCGTAGTGGCAACAGGTCATGCTTACGAAAAAGAGGGTTCAACGTTCATCAACAAAACCTCCTATGTTGAGAACTGCGAAACGAGTGCTATCGGTAGGGCACTCGGTGCTTTTGGCATTGGTATAGACACATCAGTAGCGAGTGCTGATGAAGTCGCCAATGCTATTAAGCAACAAGGACAAGACCCATTCTAATGGAACAACTCTCTCAAGAATGGTTTGAAGCTCGGCTCGGCAAAGTTACTGCCAGTCGAGTTTCAGATGTCCTTGCTACTATAAAATCAGGTGAAGCTGCCAGTCGTAAAAATTACAAATTACAACTCGTGACTGAAAAGCTCACAGGCAAAAAAATTGATACTTATATGAATCAAGCTATGCAAGATGGTATAGACAGAGAAGAAACTGCTAGAGAAATATATTCAAAAATAGTGGACTCTCAAGTGTATCAAGATGGTTTTATTCAACACCCAAAAATTGAAATGAGTGGTGCAAGTCCTGATGGATTCGTAGGTAAAAACGGTATTATTGAAATTAAATGCCCAATAGAAACTACTCACACAACGAATTTATTAGAAAGAAAGTTGCCTTCAAAATACAAACCACAGGTGCAATTTCAGTTGGCTTGCACAGAACGTGAATGGTGCGACTTTATTTCGTATAACCCTAATTTTGAACTTAGACTTCAATTAATGTATGTCAGAATTTATAGAGATGATGAATATATTAAAATGCTTGAGTTTGAAATAACTAAATTCCTTGAAGAAGTCGAGGAAATGATTAATCAATTAAAGGAAATATAATATGGCACAAGATAAAGAGTTTGTAAATGGTTTAAATTTTAAACCACCAAGAGATAATGCACCTGAATTTGTTAAAGGCTCAGGCAGTATTAATAGACAGCGTATGATTGAGTTTTTAAATTCAAAAAGAGATGAATGGATTAACTTCAATGTATTAGTCGGTCGTTCAGGTAATTGGTATGCTGAAGTAGATAACTGGAAGCCTACTAATAAAGCACCTACTCCGGCTGTTGAGGGTAGTGATATTAATGAAATGGAGTCGGATATACCTTGGTAGGCGTATCCGAATCCTTATGAAATTACTTGTTGCAAACGTACATTGTTACTTCGAAACCGAATCTCATTTCTGTTGCAGCTGGTTTTGTCCACATAATTATGTCCCCTTTCTTTAAATTTTTACTACAAGTGTAATTATACTTTGAATGACAAAATTAACGAACAATGGAGAATTATAAAATGGTAAGTAAAATCTTGAAATTTATGTTAGGATTTATTATTATATTTTTACTGTTTGGTATTGTAGTTCAATATTACGCTTGCCAACCGGTAGAATCTAAAGCACTATTATGTCACAAAGGTAAACTCTTACAAAGAATAGGCGAAGATGGTAATGTCTATACAAAAATAAAAGGTTTATCTTGTGAGTATGAAAAAAATATGTTAATTATTGAGGAAAAATTATGAGCGAAGAAACCACAAAGTATCCAAGCTATTATAAAATTAGAGAGGGTTATGAGTTGCAAGATTTATTAGACGACTGTATTGACCATCTCTGTGGAACAGAAGCTGTTAATCATGGAAGCATATTAAAATATGCAGTTCGTTATGGTAAAAAAGACCCAAGCATTGACGGCAGAATTGAAACATATAAAAAAATAATTACTTTTGCAACTGAAAATATTAAAAAATTAGAAAAAGAAAAGTTAAAAGAAAAGTCATCTCCAATTATGCCTGATGAGTGGATAGCTGACGAATTACATGACGAAGATTAAATTAGGTGGGCAGGTCTGCCACAAATGTAAACAACCTGCGAATACTTATGACAAACAAAAATGGTGGTGCGGTAGAGATTTGTCAGCACATGGAATATGTAAAAATGATAACAAGAAGAATGGCGATTGATGGGGAATGGTTCACTGTTCAATTTTTTAAAGAAGAAAATGATATTAGAGTGGAAATATATCACGAAATAAAAAATAAATTTTATAAGATGTATCCAGATAATAAAATAGGAGGTTTTGATGACACAAGGAATGAGAAATCCGAAAGCTGAGCATGTTGACTTTGGTTTTTTAGAGGGAGTTATTGAAAATAAACCAAAAGTATTACCGGTCAATATAGATATGTTATATGAAATTAATGGACATTTTTTAATTGGTGAATGGAAAAGTGCTAATGAAAAAATATCAGAAGGTCAAAAGATAGCATTAAAAGCATTATCTAATACCCCTAAATTTATTGTTTTGATTATATATGGTATGTCAAACTCAGAAGGAACAGTAATCGATAAAATATATAAAGTGCAAGACAATACACTAAAATTGGTAGGGACTGGCATAAATGGTTTAAAAACCTTGATAAAAAAGTGGGCTTCTCACGTTCAATCATCATAATCAAGAGTATCAAAATAAATACTGTCTACAATTAATTCAAGAACACTGCCATCATTGAAATAAATAGTTAATGTATCTTCACCATAAGTAACATCTACATTCGCTACTTCTTTGCCTACGATGCGTTCTGCTATTTCGCTGATATCCATTATTTCTACCTTATGCTGATAACCGAGTTTGACTTTGTCTCTGATTTTATCGAATTGCTGCTTCGTGACCACGAACCGCATGACATACATCTCCATCTTTGATATGTTCTTGTATTAGATTTTTGGAATCCACGCTTATTGAGATGATTGCTACCACAGGTTGGGCAGACCACATAGGAGGTATAGGAGTTGTGGTTAATGTACCCACCCAACCATGGTAACAATTTATTATACAGCTTTTCTAAAAGAAGTGTATCCTGTTCATTATATTTTTGCATTAATTTTCTAGCATCAGGTTCTTTTTTATCTACTGCATTCCATAAATCCATGCCGGAATGCTGTATCTTTGCGCCGATACCTAACTCTTGAGAAACATTATCTAATTTATTAGAGATAAATCTAAAGTTACGTTTAATCACACGAAGCAAATCAAGCTGTTTGTATGGGCTAGGAGGAGGCAAACTTTCTAGTAAAAACTGTCTATTAAGTTCTTTCATGTCGAACGCTTGTCCGTTGTAATGGCATACTACGTCAGCTTCATCAATCAAACTATGTATATGTTTAATCATACGTTTATGAGAGGATACCCAGTCCGCATCAAAAATGATTTCTTTAGAATCACTCCATTTAGCTGCCCAGCATATTACTGTCCCACGACTTATGATTTGATTCAAACTTGCTGTGATATCATAAAGTCCCCATGTCTTTATGACTGTTGCTTTGGTTTCTATATCAAGAAATAGTATTTTCAAAGCGTCGTGTGCCTTTTTTATCTATGATTAATGCTTGAAGTCTTGGTTTTTCTTTCGTAAACGAGAGATGAACCCAACGATTAAATTCAAGAATGACTTGGTCGTATTGTATATCAGACTCCACAATGGTTTTAACAACAGTTTCAGGAGTGCCAAAAGATGGCGAAATAAAGTCGACAGCCAATCCTTTAACGTGACTGGAAGTATTTCTGCTTCCCAAATGAGCATTGAGAGCGAGACTGCGATAGCCACTACTAACAAGCATAGGATTACGTAATAAAATTCTAACATCTTCTAATTTCTCCGATAAAAATTTTAAATTTTCTATTACTTCTTCTGATGGTGTGTTATCTATACCTAATCTAACTGCTGTATCAGACTGTGTTAATTCTTCTAAACTAAAATGCTTAGATAATTTCACTTGGTCAGACCTTTGGTTTTTTCAAAAGTACGTAACCCACCTAATCCTAACATACCCATTAATACAGTCATTAAGCTGCCCATATCAAATTGTGGTAATGCAGGAAGCACCACATTAAACCATGCTGCTAAAAATAGTATAACAGGTGATAATACAAAATGCCAAGCTAAAGCAACACCACATACCCAGCCAATAAATGGTCGCCAACCAGCTACCCATACGCTACGATGCTGTGCTTCTTCTTTATTTGTTTCTGCTTGTATAAGATTAGCTTCATGTGCGTGTTTCTCTGCCATAGTCGCAATTTCATGTGCTAATGCGTTTTTCTTATCTTTATCTTCGATAAATTTATCTAACAATGATGTCACTGGTGCAATTAATGCTGTCCACATATTAATCCTTATATTTCGTTTTCATCAAATCCTAATTCATTAGCTATATGTTTTCGTAATTCTTGAAAATGTTTATCGTGTCTTAAATATGATTTACCTTTTGTGTGATTAATCATGTGTATGATTTCATGTAATACAGATTTAATAACACTGGTCAAGAAACGATGTCGTTGAGGACATACGCCAATCGTATGAGGGTCAGGTGTATAAGAAGCCATACAATCGTCAGACATATCTAATATTTCAAATTCCATTTCATAAGATGGAGGTAAATTAATATCTCTTAAAACATGAGTAGAAATCAACATATCATATATTGCTTCTATGGTTCTTATATCAAGTTTCATGACATTACTTCTTCTATTATTTTGTCAATAACTGTCAGTATTTTTTCTATAATAGCAGTTAATGCAAAAAAGAAATAGAAAAAAAAGAACAGTATCGGAACAATAAAAAGTTTAAATAATGCGAATATAATATCGTTAATTAAATTCACTTATCCAACCAATGCCCTAATACAAAAGCAACAATAGTTGCCATTGCTCCCATAAGCCATAAACCAACTTTTTTACCACCACTTAATTCTGATAAAACTTTTTCAATGTTATCAATTTTAGTATCCATTTTATCAACTTTGTTCATGATATGGTCTATATCTTTTTTCATGTGTTCAATCTCTGCTGAATGAACTGCTACTGCTTCTTGAACTTTCTCCATCAGAGTCCTTTCTGCTCGGTGCGTTGTATAAGTTTATAGGAGGTAAAGTTAATGTGTGCCATATCATCTAGGATATTGACCTGTTAAAAAATTAACATCAGTATATCTTTCATCAGGTTGTAAAATACCTCCCATACCACCACCCATAAATGTTGGTGTTGTTTGCACTGGACCTAATAAAGATTGAAATCCTGTATTAATTCTAGGGTCTCTTAATGCTTTTTGACCACGATACAAATATTTAGCAATTAAAGATTTTATTGGTGCTTTTTCTAGCATAACAGCAGCGATTGATTGTGGATTTGGATTAGCTTGAGCAATACCAATAACGTCTTTATTTGCATCTTTAAGAACTCTTTGCTCGGTTAATTTTAATGTATCAATTAATGTTTTTTGCTCTGCATTAATAGGTGCAACATTAATATCTACTTTTTCAATTTGTTCTTTAAGTCCTCTAGCGATTGCTTTTTCAGCTTCTGTTGCTGCAGATTTAACCTCACCATATCCACGTTCACCAATGACTTTATAAGTTCCAGATTTAATTTGATTAGCTGCTTCTGCTGTTAATATGTCTGGGTGTTTATTAATAAAATTTTGTTCTACTTTATTAATTGCTTCTAAATCATCGACAGGGTTTACTTGATTAGAGTATCTTTTTTTAAGTTCGTCTAAAACTTTAATGACTTCTGATTTATTTACTGGTATTTCTGATGTTTTGACAGTTTGATTAATTTTATTATTTAAATTATCAATTTTGTCTTTTAATATTTGAACGCCTTTTTCATTTAATGGAATATCATTTTCTAATAAAACATTAACAGCAGTTTTTGCTTGACCAGACGTTACTTGTTTTTCTTTTGGTTTTAAAGCAGACTGCATTAAATATCTAGAAAATTTTTCTGTTGTGTCTAATGCTTTAGTGCCTGTTTTTTGAAATCCTTTGCCTACTAATTCAGTAGCTTTCATGGCTGTTTTAGGTGAGGCTACAGTTAAAACATCAAATGGTTTTTCAGCTATTGTTCTTTTTAAACCTTCTTCAGTTAAAAGATTTTCTTTAACAGCATAATCAATATCTGATATTTGTTGTTGATATCCTTTTTGTAACGCTTCTGGTGTTTTTCCACCTGTTGTAGCATTCCAAAAAGGTTTCCAACTAGAATCATATAATGATTTTTCTAATTCAACTAATTTTTCATGGGTTTTTGGACTTACTTGTCTAATTAAATCATTACCAACAGCAGAAGTTAAATCTGCAAAAGCAGGAATTGTATCTTGAGGGTTTAATGCCATTTTTCCAAGATTAAAATAAAATTCTCCCATGTTTGGAATAAAATTTAATAAAGCATTTACAGGAACTTGACTCCATTTATAACTTTTTGGTGATTTACCTTCTGTATATAAAGTATTTGCAATTTTAGCAAGTTCTGCTGCATCTTCTGCATTTCCAGAAGCGTCAGCATTTTCTAATGCTCTCATTACATCTTGGTATTTATATCCTTCTATTCCGTTTGCCATATATATTCCTATTTATTTAAATATTTTTTTATGAGTGGCGGCATATCAGCTTGTTGTGATTCATTATAAAATGATGATTTTGTTCCTTTTGGACCAAACATAATTTTCATAATTGCATCTTCATTTTTTGCCCAAGCAGAATCAGCACCATTTAGAGTTTTATTTTCTGCTAAAAATCTTGTAAAAAATTCTTGTTTTGCTAATGCTCTATCTGCTCTTTTTTGAACTCCTGCAACAATATTAGTATTTGTTTCTAAAGTGTTTCCTGTTCCAACAGTAGAACCAATATATAAAGCAATGTCTCTATCAGATGTTGAACCGGCACCTGTTGGTCTCATTCTTGGTGCTAATTTTTTAGTAATTGCTCCTAATTCACGTCTTGTAGAATTAATAAAATCAGGAGTAGCCATTGAAATCCAAGTATTAGGCATAGTCAATGTTTTATTTAATTCAACAAAACGATACATATCTGCCAATGGTTCATTGTATTCAGAAATCAAATTAGACATATCTTCTAATCTTTTTTGACCACGTTTTAATTCATATTCAACTATATTTTGTTGATTTTTAGGCGATATGTCTTTCCCTTCCCATGGTTTTTTTACATTAGGAGGCATTTTAATTAATTCTGCAAATGGGTCTCCTTGATATTTTTGAGCAATTTCATAAATATTAATTTTTGGTAAAGTTAAATCAGCCATTTTATAATGCCCCTATCTCTTTTAAAAACGCATCTAATGATTGTTGATTCGGGAAACTAATTGGTGCGCCACCATCTGGTGGTGTATATGTAAATGCTGATGTTGCTTTTTCTATTTGTGGTTGCGTGGTAGACATATTCTCGCCTGTGCTACCTGTTCCCCAAGGCATGCCTGTATTGTATTCATACATCGCTTTTTGTAAAGCATTTGGTAATTGTTTATAATCAACAAAAGAGCCTTCGTAACCACCTTCTTTTGCTCTTAAATAATCATTATAATCACCTGTTGTTGTTGCTTTATATTTATCAAGTTCATATTGTCTTTCTTTTTGAGACATATCAAACATTGTTTTAAAGTTTTCAACACCTTGACCTATTGTGCTTTGATATGCAGGAATACCACCAATAACAGCTGCTCTAGCAAGATAACGTGGGTCAAATGCACTTCCGTATCCTTCACGTTTAGGCATAACTGCCCACATTAAAGCTGTGTTTAATAATGTGTTATTGAAAGCCCTGTCGTATAGATTTTGGCTTCCTGTTTTGCCCAATATTGTTTCTACAAATTTTGGGTCTTGAGTTGCTACTGGTTGTCCAAACATAATTAATCCTTAATATAAATAATCATCTATAAACATTCTAGAACCACCAAATCCTGTTGTGCTGTAAGGTTGTATTGAACCCATGCTTGGTGATTTTACTGGAATGACTTTACTTGAAAAATCAGGGCTTACTCTTCCTGAAGCATTATATTGTGATGGGATTATACTTGCTCCACTTCCTTGAAATGGCACTCTTTGATTTCCACCACCACCTAATAAACTTCCCATTAATAATGTATTACCTACACTACTTGGTGTTACATCAGGCATAGCGTTTTTAAATCCACCAATTAATTTATCTAATGCAGATGGAGGAGTTCCTTTTGCTCCAGCTGTGGTTAATATACTTGGGAATGTTGGGTTTTGAGTTGCTGCTGCAGGCGATAATAAATTATTTAAAAAACCTTGGTCATATAAACCATATCCTAAACCACCCAAACCACCTAACATAGCACCACGTCTGCCAAATAATGCTTGTCCTCCAATAGTACCTAAAAGAGTTGGCATTACTAAACCACCAATACTGCCTAATCCTAATCCACCAAGTAATGACATTATTTCACTCCTTTAATTTTACCAACAAGGTAGCATAGTGGTTCAAAAATTGCTCGATAAATGCGACCTAATGTATCACGTTTTTTACCTTTAGATTCTTGATAAATGTCTTTAGTACGATGCTTAACAAGATGCTCAAGAACTGTTCTAACAGCTTTGTTGTACCACTTATTACCCATTTTGTATGAGATTTTAACGAGTGGTAAGAACAATGTGTGATAACCAACTTCATGTTCTTTCTTGAGTTTTTCTTGTGAGTATTTAAGCCAGATAGCGTTTCTGAATGAACCAAATCCGTATGCTTGGTTCATCGCTGTACAGATAATTTTACCGCCACCTGATGATTCTTGTGTAGTAGTTTGTTGCATAGGCACAGGAGCACCATAAACAGCACCAAGATAACTTGATAATTTTTCGTATGGTTTTTGCTGACCAAAGTTAAAACGAGATACATCAGCTTCTAATGCAGCTTGGTCGTATGCTTCTTGACCTTTACCAGCTTGTAATAATTGATTGATGTCAGCATAATCTGCTGCTGCCATTGTTGGTGCATTTAATGCAGATTGTTGTTGCAATCCTCTTTCAGTTGCATAATTAGAATATGCTAATTGACCAGCTTGATTAGCTAATGCATTAGCAAGATTTTGTTCAGCTCTTGATTCAATATTTTGTTGCGCACCACTACCCATTCTTCCACCCATGATAGCACCACTACGACCACTTTTTAATGAGTCTTGATATGCTTGAGTTGCTACATCAATAGCAGGTTGCATCGCTTGTCTAAAATAAGGATTAGCACCTAAATATTGACCACCAATTACATTTTGTTGTTGTGTTTGTGCTGCTTGAGTTAATGGGCTTCCTGTAGTTGCTCTATTAATTGCAGATTGTAATGCTGATGTTGTCGCAGTAGATGGGGAAACATACGTTTGTCCGGGATAATAATCTGGACCTTGACCTTGATATAATCCTTTTGCTTCTTCAAGACCAAAAGTAACATATGGTTTAAGCCATTCTGGAATGTCAGTTGTTGTTTGAGACGAACCTCCGCCATCACCACCACCACCACCAAATAAACCACCACCACCAGCAAATGTACACATTCTGACTGATAGTGTTAATAATTTCCATAAATTTAACATATTTTACTCCGTAGGTAATTCATAATAAATAAAACGAGGTTTATAACCATCTTGCTCAAAAACTTTTTTCCAGCCTTTACGACCATATGATTCAATGACATCACAATTAAATTCTTTAGCAAATTTTTGTAATGTTTTTAACATATTATTTTTCCACTTGTTTAAATGTATGCCACCGGTAAAGTGCATCATTAAAGTTCTCATTTGTGGATATTCAACAATTTCAGTTACCACAAATCCATAAATTTGGACTCCTTTATAAGCAACCCATAATTGTTTTTCAGTATTTAAAAGATTTTGTTTTATATCTTCTGCATTAAACCGACCATGTGTATATTTAGCAGTTTTAATTAAATAATCATGTATAGCATGAAAACAGGGAAGATAATCTTTTTTAGGTACAATAGATATTTCCATTAGCCAATAATAACATATCCATATTGTTTATCAGAAATATTATTTGGTAAATGTGTTATTGTTGCTTGTCCTTTTGTCTTTGCACTAACATAGAATTCATGTGCTGAACCTGTTGTTTGTGATGGGTCTATCATTTGTAAATTTACCATCAATGCAGGAATAGCAGGTCTCACAAAAGGTGTTGTTTGTGCGGTGTAATTTTCTAAATAAATGCCAGTATTGTCTACTGAACCTACTACTTCTAAATAATCATTAGCATTTAATTCTACTGGGTGATTAATATTAATAGGCATATAACCATCTACACCCCCATGACTTTCAATTACACTAAACTTGGTTGCGGTATGAGGAACATCTGTTCCATTTACTCTTATCCAAAGATATGATTCGTGAATTTGCACATCAGTATTTACAAATAATGCAGAGACTTGTAAATCGTATACACCTGCATAATCAACAGTAATTTGATTACTTGCTAAAGACATTCCTATTGTAAAATCAGAATCTGATAGTGTTAGCACCTGCGGTGTATTTGCAGTTGCAAAATTAATATCTGCTCGTTGCTCAAATGTTCCATAAGGGTAAGCATTAGTTGCAGCAGCACTTAATGTTAGTGGAGCAAATAATATAATAGAATTATTACCAATACGTTCATCATATAGCGTAGTAGTTGTTCCTGTTGATAATGTAATTGTACCTGTATTGTTAGATTTACCTTCTACCAAGTTATTAACTACTTCTGATATTTGTCTTGGGTCGCCACCTTTCCAAGGTAGCTTTCTATACATATCGGAACGTGCCATTACCTATTCCCTGCTTGATTAACGTCTAAATCTAATCCTATGGCTAATGACCAGTTAGCACCTGTTGGTGTGACTGATACTCTATGATAACGACCATGACTGCGTAAACCTACACGACCTTCTGCATCTGCTGATACGGCTGATGAAAATGTAACTGTGTCATTCAATTCACGTCTTGATGCTATTTGCACATCTGCACTACCATTGTCTACAGATGGTCTGACAAGGTTTACAAGAGTGTTATAACCAAACTCTAAATCGTTAGTCGTTAAAGTAGCTGTCTTGCGAGTTCCTGTAAATACAATAATTCTGTCATCACGAACACCACCAAATAAGAACTTACCACCTTTCCAGATTCGGTCATCTAGTGAGGCAGATAAAGCATCGAGTGAAGCTAACCCTGCTGTAGCTGCAGCTTGGTCAATAGCAACACCTGTGCCTGTTCCAACACCTGTGGCTTGAAATAATACACCGACTGTATTAGCTACTGCACCAATCAAAGTAAAGTCTGTTGTGCCTACTGTTCTGATAGTGTAATACTGACCAATAACAAATGAACCTGCGGTAACATCATAAGCACTATCTAGTCCGTCTAATGTTGCACCTGTTGATGATAGTGTAGATAAAAAGTCTACGTCTGTTTCTGCTTCTGACCATTTTTGTGTTTGGTAGTTATAAATAATCAATGAACGACCACCAGATACGTTAGCATAATCCCACATCACTACGTTGCGTTCAGGGTCAATAGATGCTGAGATAGAATCAATATCACCAATGTTAGCATTGTTAAAGAAATAACGATTAACCTTTTCAGCACCGATACGAATAACTTGTTGTCCATCACAAGCATAAAAACCATCAGCACCTAAGAAATAAGTAACACCTGCATATTGCGTAACAGAACCACCCTCAATACAACCTACACCTCTAGCAATTACGTCAAAATTAAATATATTTGGGCTACCTACAAATTGCATACGCACAATAGCGTTTTCTAACAATACAATACCAAACTCACCACCAGTAATCCCAGTAATGTCGCCACCATCTTCTATGTCTTGAAAATCAGCTAAAGATGCACCATCACTATCCCAGTAGTTAGGTGAGTTCACGTCTGACCATTGTACTCTGTTTGGATATGTTCCTGCTTCTATATATGCACCAACAACAAAGTCACGAATAATAGTTAAATGTTTGGCAATAGGTGCAACAGAGGTTAATACATTAATATTGCCTGAAGTCGTACCTGAGTTAGTGTCTGTATAAGTAATGGTATTAGCATCTGTGACAGAGATAACATACTCACCATCTGTGCCATCACCACTTGTAATATCGACTTCGTATGTAGCACCAGCAGTTAATCCATGTGCTGTAATGGTTGCAGTCACAGTTGTACCACTACGAGAATATGTGCCTGATATAAATGTAGATGATTGATAGAAAGCAGTAGAGCTACCTAATGTCCATCGTTGTATGCGTTGTGTGCCATTGGTTGCTAACATATTTTGACCAAACTGCACAAACTGCCAACGTCCGTCACCAGAGTATGTACCACTAGATACATCATCTAATGTTAAATCAGTATTATCAAGTTTGAATAGTTTAGTTGGTCCACCTGCAAACACAGTCACAGTTCCACCAAATTTACCTGCAAATACGTTGTTTAGGTTTTCTGATGCAGCAGCAGAATAGTTAGCAGCACCATTGATGTAAGAATACCCATTTAACACAGGAACAACATTGAGTGCTTCTCTAACTGATTTACTGATTGATGGTTGGTCAGGTAACCATTCTTCAAATAATATGCGTTGTGTCGCCATTAATTAAGCCTTTTGAATAAATGCTAAAGCAAAGTAAGGAGGCAAGTTAGCATTAGTGCCACTAGAACCTGTTGTTGAGTTAGAAACTGTTATACCTGTTGTAGCTGATTTAGTATTTCTATTATAAGAATCATCTGCTTCTAAGGAGTTACCAGCACCAAAATTGGTTGGTCTTGATTCTGAAAGACCATTAGATGCTGATTGTGTACCTTTGGTTGCATGAAGGTGTCCAGGGTCTGTAACAGAAGCTGTGTGGGTATGGCTTACAACAATAGCATCTTTACTACCACCAGATTGTGATGCTGTGCCTGTAACGCTTGTTTTAGCTGCTCCACCATCGTCTGCATTTGCACCAATAATAAATCGATTGCGTAAATCAGGCGTTCCGTTAGAACCATCACATAAATACCAACCACTAGGAATTGTAGCAATCGTACCAGACCACATCATAATCATACCAGCAACAAACGCATTACCCCATGTTGGAGTGTTTCCTGAACCTGTTGATACCATAACTTGACCAGATGTTCCTGCACTACCATCAAGTGTTAATCCACCTGTAACAGCTAATGTGCTAGAAGATGTTAATGTACCTGCAATAGTTAATGGGTCTGCACTAGAACCATCTTGAAAATTTTTAAGATGACTCATCACAGCACGAATAGCATTGTTAATATTACTTGGGCTACATCCTTCTGCAATGTTAATGTTTGCTACATCAGTATTATTCGCTGCGGTAGAGGAATATTCTGAAATCTTATTTTTTGCCATATGTTTTCCTTAAATTAACCCTGTCTGAGCCAGTTCTCATTACCAGCAGAAACTTCTGACCATACTTCTGCACCTGCTGTTATATTTGTCCATGATTCACTTCCAAATGGTGTGTCAGTCCATTCTTCACCTAATATTGTTCCTAGTGCGGTTATTGTTCCGTTAGATGTAATAATTGCATCACCACTAAATGTAGCATTTGCTAAACATTGTGCTAATGCTGTTGCGTTGATAGAACCATCTGCATCTGCAATTAATCCACCTAGACATGATGCTGTAGCGTCTGCGTTTATAGTTGCTGTTGCTCTTGCCTCACTAAATCCGTCAGCAGTTACACTAACATTAGAGAATATAGAACCACTTGCTACTGCAAGAGAGAATCCTTCTGCATCAAATAACGCATAACCTAGTATAGAACCACTATTTGTTCTAATTCGTAAGTAGGTAATAGATGCACTTGCTGTGCCGTTTATTACACCAGATACTGTTCTTAATCGTGTCGCATCTACAACAGCAGAACCGACTGCATTAACTGCACCGATACCATGTAGTATAAGTAATCCGTTTGTTTCTACAAATGCGTTAGTAGTAATGTCACCTGTAGATGTGCGTAATCTTACAGCAGTAGAGATAACTGTAGCATCAGCAGTAACATTAGCTTGTCCTAGTAATATAGCACCAGCTAAAGAACTAAATGGTGCTTGAGAAAATGCACTTATGCCAAACATTAGTTACCCTCTAGTGTTGCAACTCTTGCTTCTAATGCCTCTATCTTTGTAATAGCTTCTTGTAGTGCTGCTGTTAATAATGGTACAAGTTTAGATTGGTCTATGCCTTGATAGACTGGAACTTCTCTTGTTCCCATAACTGCTTCAGTAACTACACTACCATTATCATCTAATACTGCTGGAGTAACTTCATACTCCTCTGTCTTCATAGCATCTTTAGTTCCACTAACTGCTTCAGGTACAACTGTCTGTGCTTCGTGTGCTATGAATCCTTCACCATGAGAACCATCTTGTGTCCATTTCCATGTGCTAGGTTTAAGTTGTTTTAATCTATCTATACTGCCAGACATAGATGTTACATTATTTTTAAGACGATAATCTGATGAAGTATTAAATGATACATTAGTATTAGTTTGAGTAATTGAACCAGTTTGTGTAGAAACATTAAAAAAGTTTAACAATGTTCCAGTGCCGCCATTTGTTTGCTTAATACCAATTCCAATGTTTGGTCCAGTAGAGCTAAAATTAATATTGAAACGACCAAAATCATTTTGCGTTGTTGTGTTTAAATATAAATTACCACTAGAGTCTATACGCATACGCTCATTACTATTTGTATACATTACTAATCTATTATTTACAGAGTCAGCTCCAAAGGAATTAGATACTGTTGCATCTGAACCAAAATAAACTGCCGCAGAACCAGCATAAATATAAGCACTAGCACTACCTGTAAATTTTACTACTGGTCCAACTCCCCCCCTATTAATATCTAATGTATAACTAGGACTACTCGTACCAATACCTACTCTGTTATTAGTAGCATCTACATGGAGTGTGCCTGAATCAATATCAACACTTCTATCTGATTCTATAGATAATACTTGTGAACCATCTTGCTCTATTGTAGAACCAGATGCTGTGGGTTTTATGGATATAGTCATTATTGTATTCCGTCTAGTTGTTCCTGTGTAGGTTTAGCAAGTGTAGGGTGATTCCATTCTTTTATATAGTCACCTTTACCATCGCTGTCATTTTGTAGAACGATTGTACCAGTAGTTGGCATAAAATCTGCATCAGTTAAGTCTGGGTAAAGCGTTGTTATTTTTTCGTAAAGCGTCATTGTTTTCTCCTTGTTAAATTATGTTGCTTTTACTAATATGCCAGAAAATACACTATTAACAGTGTTTAAACTTCCACCAGATGCCTGAAGACAATAACCTTCAACATAATCTGTAGAACCGTTAAGATATAAAAGAACAGTTGAAACAGAACCAAAACTACCAGTGGTATTAGTTCCATAAGAATATGGAGAACCATTTTTATAAATAGCACTTGCAATTTGAAAAGGTGTACCTGTATTCATAGCTGCTGACACATTTATTTGATAATAACCAGCAACTGAAGGTAAAAATCTGTAATTTGTAGTTGAGTCATATTCAGAATTTGTGTCAAATTGTTCTGTTGAATATGCTATTTTTGTCCATGTACTATTACTCACAGATTGCCCAGCAGAACTAGCACTAAACGCTGGAGCATTAGTTGCTACATATCCATTGCTATTAAATCGTCCTACCTCTGTAGGACTATCAGCATTACCAACACCAATCCTTAATGTACCATCAGGTGTAGCTGGTTGATAGATAGTAAAGTTATTGCTAGAGGTAGCATCTGTTCCGACTTGTAGTTTTTTTGATTTTACTGTGCTC
>Ga0222716_10002049_pt1 | contig 16500 bp, 13 predicted proteins | sample C33_13DmetaG_FD_165044 | JGI IMG/M metagenome (GOLD analysis project Ga0222716, IMG submission 165044) | Estuarine water microbial communities from San Francisco Bay, California, United States - C33_13D | ecosystem: Environmental > Aquatic > Marine > Unclassified | place: USA: California... | reverse complement strand
ATATTTGAGCGAGGGCCAGCTCTTGCGCGTGTCGATCCGACATTGTGGCAATCTCGTGCGCGAGCTTTGCTTTCTCGTCAGCATCAGGAATAAATTTATCTAAGAGGCCAGTGACCGGCGCTATCAGCTTATCAATCATTTCTCCGATCCCAACCATACAGCAAATGCACCAGTCATTGCACCAGCAACAACACTAATAAGTGCGCTCTGCTGTGTACTAAGATCAGGCTGAGTCAGCGCCCACTCAATGCAGCGAATATACATTACAGTCATTACCAGCATCATCAGACGCGGCATGATCTTCCAGGCAAGTATCTTTTCCATGTTAAACCTCTATGTTGATGTTCGTTCCTTGTGGTCTATCAGCAGTGGTCTTAGCACCGAACCTATCATAACCCTTTCCTAAATCCAACTTCTGCTCTCTGAGAGCTTCCAGGTGCGTGTGGTTAGCTCTATGCTGCTTCTCTACTCTCTGCTCTACCAGGTGCGTTTCTATCTTCTCACGCGCCCTGGTTTGCTGGTGAATATCAGACCCTACGTTAAACGGCGCTGATCCCACCCCACTTACGCCGTCAGACATTACCACCACCCAGCGCCAAGACCAGTCAACCAAGTGCCCCCGCCAATAATCGCAGCAAGCATGACTAATAGAAGCACAACCAATACAGTTTCAAAGAATGCAGCACGCCGTTCTTGTTGGCGGTATAATGTATCCTCGCGCTCTTTCTTAATCTTGCGCCGTAGCTCCACCATCTCACGCCAAGTGCCATAGCCAAATCTATTGTTCAGCATTTGCTGCAAGTCTTTCTCTTGCTCGGCCAGCTTCTTCTGGTGAATAATAATCTGCAAAGCCTCTTGCTCCACAGATCCAGATGAAAACAGCTTGGTAAATATTGGCGGGTTCTTGCGCTGTTGCTCCGCTCTTCCCAGATCAGCCGCAAAGCCATACCACTTGCCAAGAGCGCCAGCTACATTCTCTAGTTCCTGACCCGCATAAACCATTTTGCGCACAAGATTATAAGCCTGTGTAGCACCGGCAATGGCTGTGATAGGATCTATCATGTGTCTTTACCTATCTTGATGTAAGACAAGCATGGAGCCTTATAGGGAACCCGGATGGTATAAGGATAATGATGCCAGATCCCAGAAGGGCAGCGATATATACAAGCAGTATATAAATACCCGTAGGTTGCCACGCCCACCAGTATGTTGGTGAGCGCGCAGAGCATTAGCCCATCATATTTATGCGAAGAAGCAGAGCTATGATGAAGGCAGACGCACCAATAACAATTGCCTCTAAGCGCTTTACGCGGTTAAACAAGTCTTTGAATTGAATATCCATCTCGGTTTTAATAGCCACGATTTCCTTCTCCAATCCATCAATGCGTGTATGAGCAGATGATACGGTGCGTTTATCCATTACTCTTCTTCCTTTATTTCAGCTTTCAACTTTTCCATGTATCCAGCACGACCAACTTGCATCTGCTCTATGTTAAGCTCAAGTCCTCGGATCTTTCCATCAAGAGAATTGATCTGATTTATGCAGTGCTTTGCAACATCGCTCAGTTGATCTTCAGTGTATTCTACTTCGTCAATCGTAATGACCTTTTGTTCTTCAGCCACGTTGATCTCCTTTCAGGTTATGTCTACCACGGAACCCCGCTTGCAGACGTTGGATTAGCTATCGCAGCAATCTTAGCAGCAATAGCAGCTTCAGTATCCTCTTGGGATACATGACCCCAGACCCAGCCTTGAGCCTGATCTTTTGTAATATCTGCATACGGCGTGTAGTCAGGCGCAGAGGCATCATAGGTTAGGCCACAGGTGCCATAGCTAGATGCTGTGTTGCCATCGTCATCAACGCCTGTGCATCTCCAATGTGCAATGTAAACGCCACCGTCAGCGATTTCGTGTTCTAGTGTTGGGATAGTCCAAGTGTAAGTAATAGCCATAGTGTTTCTCCTTAAATAGCAGCTATAATAAAGGCGAGAAGTTCACTGTATCTTACGCCCATTCGTGTTCTTTCTTCGCCAGTTTCTTCGTCAGTCCAAGTGCTTGAGATAAACATGGCATAGTCACCAGCGTCTAAACCTTCTGCTGCAAATGCTGCTTGTAGGTCTTGTGCAATAATACCAAAGTGTGTTCTGGCTTCATCACCCTTTTCTGCTACTGCATCCTTCCAGCGGAACTTACGGAGTAGACCTTTGGCAGCTACAGCGACACGTTGCTCTACGTCTGTTAGTTCTGCAATGTCCTGCTTCTCGTTGCGATCAGATGTTTGTATGGTGCCGTTGGTGGCGTAGATGTCAGCAAAGCGAGCAAAAGACGCTCCTAAATCAAGTGAATTATCATCATTTGCACCAGTGTTTGTACAAGGTCGCACATCACCAGTATGCATAATTAGGCCATGAGCCGTACCTACAAAATAAGCAGCACTAGAATTAGCCCCAATACTCCCCACAGTAGCGCCGTCTTTGCGGATCTCAATTAGATCGCCATCATCCGTTAAACGATTAACAACAATAGGTTCAGCCCCTGCTCTCACAAAAGATGCAAAACCTGCTGAACCCAACAAACGTATGCCTTGCGTGGTGTTATCTGCACTTGTCTTACCCACCAGCAAGTTATTGCTGTCAAACCTAGCATACTCAGTTGTACCAGCATTATTTTCAAACTTAACGTCACCGTGAATAGAGCCAGACAGGTAGAGGTCTTTGAAGCGTTGTGTTGAGCCGCCTAGATCAATAGAGTTGTCTTTAGTGAAACTACCTGAACTGTCAGATGGGTATATAGCGTTAAATGACGATCTATACAAAAGGCCAACATCACCAGAACCACTATAGAGGCTACCTTGAGATGCCCCAATACTCCCCACAGTGGTGCCGTCTTTGCGGAACTCTACAATGTCGCCGTCAGTTGTATTACGGTTCGCTCTTATTGCAGGAGCGGACGCACGGCTTGCCTCAATACGCCCAAGGCTTTCAATAAAGGCACCAGAAACCCCAGCCCCTGCAGGATAGGTTGTTGTAGTCCCCACCAACAAGTTACCGCTCGCATCCAGTGTCATATCAGGGTTTGTACCGTCAGGCGTCCAGCGACATGAGCCGTCTGAATTGATGCGCATGCGTTCTGAAGGATCAGTGTCACTTGCACCACCACCATTTGTATAAAAACTTAATCCTGATTCAAAACCAGCATCACCACCCCCTGATGAGGAGGATTGATCCAGCATAACAGTATTGATGCTTGCATAGTTTCTTACGGCGTTACCATAATCTCTGCCAATAAAGTTAATACCAAATCCAAAACCATCATACGGATTTGCTACACTTGTTCCTCCGTCTAAAGTGAAATTTGAAACAATAGTATTTCTGCTTGTACTATTTCCTGTTACTTGAAGTATTGTGCTAGGCGAACTCGTACCAATCCCAACATTCCCGCCATTAAAATAGCTATCAGCGTTACTGTGTATTTCTACTTTTGCAGTGTGTCCTGTTCCCTCGTAAAGGCGCACAAGGCCATCGTTTGCACCACTGCCTCCGAGAAAACCTACATTTCCACCCGCAGCATCAGCAAGCCAAACGTATGCATTGTCCTTATGGATTTTAATAGCACGGTCTGGACTTGTCGTACCTATCCCCAAGTTCTCCTCACTCGCATCCCAGAAGAACTTGGCAGTGGTGCCTGTGTCCTCATAAAAGCTGATGTCGCCGTTGTTTTGAATGCGCATCTTTTCTGTCAGGCCCGAAAGCAAAACCAAGTCATCTGTGCTTGTAGAGCCTATGGCCCCACCATTAGTTGCACCATTACCTTTTACTCGCAAGACAGTGTTATTATTTGAACTGCTAAATGTTCCTACAACACCATCCCCATCCACAGTCAGCCCATCGCTGGTGATAGTCCCAGTGACGTCAAGGGCTGTAGTAGGGCTGCTATTGCCAATACCTAGACGTTCTGTTGAAGAATCCCAGAAGAACTTTGGCGTGGTGCCTGTGTCCTCGTAGAAAGAGATGTCGCCTGTGTCACGATCAACTTTTATCCTATTTCTAATCGTTGTTTCCGCACCACTTTGAATATAAAGGGCGTTATCTCCACCATCGTATCTTGACCTAAAACCGTTTGCACCGTTTGCACCAAAATCATTACCCGTTGTTTCCATTAAAATTAAAGATGCATCGTTTCCGTTTGTAGCCTTAATGTCTACGGTTGGATTTGTTGCAGAAAAAGTTCCATCCCCATCCACAGTAAGCGCATCGCTGGTCAAAGCCCCAGTGACGTCTACACCTGTGATGGTGGTGGCGAGTTTTTCAGAGCCGTCAAAATACAGACGAACCTCATCATTTTCTAGAAAGTCTATAGCACGTTCTGTTCCAGCAGCATTATAGAATATATAACTATTTGATTTAAAATGAAGTCGACCAGTACCAGAATCTTCTATATAACTATGAAGCCCATCATGATATATGCTGAGATCAGACCCAGCGCCAAAAATGGCTTTGTCGTTAACGCCGAAGGACACATCTGCCGTTACTGTAGCGCCGCCATCCTTTAGGGTTACGCCATCAATAACCACACCATTAGCAGCAGTCGTTTCAGAAATAGTATCCACAGTAATGGACTGACCAGCAGTAACAATAATGTTATTAGAGCCAGTCGTGTTGCCATTGCCAAGCACCTCAGCAAGCGTATCAACTGTGCCAACCTGTGCATCCACATAGGCTTTGATCGACTGCTGCGTAGCCAGCTTAGTCTCGCTGTTAGATGACATGTCATCTTCGTCTAAGATCCCATCAACCGTAGTGCTGCTGGCAATGTTAAGACTTGTGTTAGTCGTAATCGCACCAACAACTTGAACCAGGCCAACAAAACCCAAAGTCGGAGACGTAAATGTTATCTGATCTCCACTACCATTTAAGACAATGCCAGCCTTGCTTGCGCTGTATGACTCGATATTTACAGCGCCATTGGTGGCTGAAAGCGTTGCCCCGCTATAAGTCTGAGAAAAAAAGCTGGTGGTCGCAGCTATAAGCGGCTGTCTAAAGCTACCATTAACCTCAAATGTCGGGTTAGCCGTGCTGCCAAACGAAAGTTTTTCAGATCCGTTTGTTGTAATGAAAGTTAAATAATTATTAGAACCCTCTTTAATCTCCAGGGCAGTTGCAGAATTATCTGTCAGCAATATATCGCCGCTGCTGATTGAAAGCCCAGAAATGGTTGTGCCGGTGGATGCTACGCTAATCACCTCAGAGCCACCGATAGAAAAGTTTATCTGGTCTGCCGCGCCGAAATACATACCTGTATTTGTATCGCCAATATTTGTAATGCTTGGCGCAGAGGCAGATCCATCTGCGAATGAAGCAACGCCACTAACAGTTAAGTTTACCGTTCCAATATCAGGAACATTAGACAGGCTTGTAGTTGTGATATTACCTGAGCTATCAAAGCTAAGAAGCTGGCTGGCTCTACTGCTCACCAGGGGCAGATAAAGATTCTTGTTTATATCGCCTGGCTGAGAGCGAATAGTACGGTCAAATCTTTCATCGAGCTGCTGAGACATAACAACATTACTGTCAAACTGCTCATTCAAAGATGAAGCAAGCAAGTCACCAGCAGTCACAAAGTCCGTTGTTCTGGATAACGCCAAGTCACCGATAATTACCAGCTCATCCGTAGCAATTAGCGCAGATACAAGCGTTATTGATCCAGTGCCGTTTGAGTTTAGTGACACTGTGTAATCGCTCGTAAGGGCAAGCAATGTATTGTTTTTGTAAGCAGCAACATCTGCCTGAGCAAGCACGTTAAAGGTAAACGCGAATGGGCCGGTTCCAGTATTACCTGTGAACTCAACTCGGCGCGTAACCGGATTTATTGGAATATCAGCCATGTCATTTTCCTATGTCTATGTTTACTCTATACCAGATTTTTGCAGATGATCCAATAATTGCTTATCGGAAGCCGCCTCCTGTTTGAATGATACTGGTTGGTGGCATCCAGTAAGTTTGATTGTTTTCTCGCTCTATACGGCGCTCCATGCGGCGAAGATATCCAGGGTTGACCGTTTCTTGTAATTGATACCACACTAGATAGTTCATGGCCTGCTGCGTGTAGAACAGATTGGCAAATGGTGTATTGCTCTTGAGTAGGCGAACAACATCCCCTCGAAGATCCTCATCACCACCAGCAACCACGCCTCTGGTTCTTTGCAACAAGTCAATGACCTCAGACGCAGTGCCAATGCCTGGCCCCGCAATAGTCTGCAATGTGCCGCCGCCGTATCTGTTGGCCTCACCAAATAAGAAATCGCCATAAATACCCAATCCACCGCCCTGCATTGCTGCTGCGATAAATGTCTCTGGAGTTGGTGGACGCATTTCACGGCCCTTTGCAACCTCTTTGAGCTGCATAACGTAGTATCCAAGAACGGTTGTGCCGACGATGCTGTTGACGATGCCCATATTAGCACCAACGCCGCGCTGTAATTGCTCACGCATAGACTTAGCGCCATAGCCATACATATGACGCCCTACGCTTTTAGTAAGAGCTGTGACACCGAATGACTTAAACTGTGTAAGGAAGCGAATGCCCTCACCAGCAAATGTGCCAGGACGATAGCCACGGCGAATAATCGCTCGCTCTCTAGCGCCAGGCGAAGGCACAGAGTTATCTGCCTCAGAAACCAGCAAGGCAAACATATTCTCACGCATTTTAACGTCTGGTATTTCACCAGGCACAAGATACACACGGCCATCTGGCCCTTTCTTTGCACCCTTGCGAGCAGCTTCCCAGCCCTTCTGATCGATGCCATATATGCCGAGAATACGTCTTAGATCATCTGGCAGCTTCGCATAGCTCTTGCTTGCTTCTCGGCCAAGATCATTGGCAATCATTAGCGTCACGCCACGCTTGTTGCTTTCAGTCCAAGGCTGGAGAAGATTGAGCTTGAAGAACGTAGCCATCATTTTAGATGTTTGGCCAGGTACGTCATCAGCCGCGTTAAATCGGCTCATAAAATCACCTAGCTGACCCTCGATGCCAACGCTAAGCCTGTCTGAAAAGTCACGCATCTCACCCTTATTCATGCCCTTAAACACGGCGGTAAAACCATCACCCCAAGCATCGAGCAGTGAACGGCCTTGATAGATCCGGTTAGACGCAATGAATGCCACATCGGATAGAGCGGAGATCCATGCACCACCCAGTTTTGCCATAGTTTGAATAGAGCGATAGAAGTGCATATAACGCGCAAGCGGAGTGTGTGATCCAATGTTTACATCGCCAGTTACTTCAGCAAGAGCTGCGTCAAAATTTATAGCAGCAGTTTCACGTTTAATTCTGCTTAGTTTCTTTGGATCGCCCCGATACTTTTCCATAAGACGCTTCTGAACGCGCTCCACCATTGCTTCGGGATTAGTGCCAAGAACCTCCATGAGGGCAGTGGCCCGAGCAGAAGATTGAATGTCTTGAAGAAATGACTCACGCAAGGAAGCCTTTCCGAACTTTTGATCGTAATCGTACCAGTCGTTTGCGCTCTTGAAGGTAAAGACACCGGAGGCGCTTTCCTTCTTTGCAAGATTGCCTGGCCCCTTAAACGCAAGGCTTATCTCAGTGCGATCACCCTCTTTGCGAATGCCTGTTGTAATTGCCTCATATGCGCTATCAAGAAATCCCTCAATTCGCTCAGGAGCAATGCCCATCTTTTCATAGTCAAGTTTGCCGCGAATGTAGTTCTTCCACTCATCTGGCCCAACCTTAACTAATCTGCGCTGATCGTGGCTCGCTCGAACAACACGACCCTCCTTCAGCATTATGTAAGATCCAGCTTGGTTTTCTCTCTGGAGAGCGGCGCGCTGATATTTAAATAATATCTCGCCCATCGCCTTAGCATCAGCAGATGCCTCAGCAACACCAACCGGCGCTTTAAGGTTAAGATCGCCAAGAACATTGGCAACCTGACGCTCAAAGTCGCCCTTCATGTTATTGAACCTTGTGAACAGACCAGCTTTTTTTAGATCCGCAATCATGCCGCCTAGATATGAATTTACCAATGCACCATTTATTGAATCGACAGATCTACCGGCTCCCTCAAACGGCGCATTTACACCAACAAGAGGAGCCTCCAGCCCAAGAGATGGATCGCCGGTCATTTCATCAGCGCGCTCTGCCAGAGCCATTAACTTTTGCTCTTTAAGAATATTTATATACCTATTGCGCTTTTCGATCTTTTTGGCCCGTTCTGCCTTTTTCGCAATAAGCAATCCACGCTCGAAGATAGCAGATTCGATTTGATCCAATGCACCAGCAGCTTGCCGAGCCTTCTTCTCAGCGTTTAGCTCTGTCAGGATCTCATCAAGCTCATCATCACTCAACCGGCCTTTGTTGGCTTCATCAGCAATCTTTAAACAATCTGCCATTATGACCTCGCCACGCAAACGGTTACGGCTTCAGTGACCTCAACATACGCCTGGGCCTGAGCATCTATCTGTTCTATCTCATCGAGCTGCTTGATCTGATCCGGTGTAAGCTCACCATCTTCACGCATTTGAGCAATGATTGCCTCTTCCTGCGCGATTGGCTCATCAAGCTCAATGTCATCACCAACACGATCAAAACGTGCAGCAGCATCAAAGTCAGCAAGAGGATCGTTGTGAATATCAAGCCCGTGACGCGCGGCCATTTCTGCTTGCGTGTCCATCACTCGACCGGTCACGCTTTCAAATGCTGGGATTACATCTATATCGTTCTGAGCCATTTCTTGCGAAATAAGCGCAATCTCTTCGTCTGTAATATCACGAGCGCCCAAGGCCTCAAGCTCTGCGCGTATGTCAGAACGATGAGAAATCTCTCTTTCCCGATCATCTTTGCTCTCATGGTATTTACGCCAAGCCTCTGCTTGATCCATGTCTTGACGAGCAAATACAAAGTTGCCTCTGCTTTCCTCTTGAACCGCTTGTATTAAGGCATCTGCATTTCTTTCTGGCAGAAACCCAGCCTCGAATGCCATCTCAGCCATGCCATCAGCATTAGTATCGGTCTTTGAATTACTAATCCCATTAACCATATTTCCAGAACTGTTGAAATAACCAGCTCTAGCACCATAGCCAACATTCTTAAATTCACCTCTAAACACTGGATCTTGGTCGTTTATACCTCCGCGAGCGCGGATAAAGTCGCTTAGAGTTTGCGGCTTTTTAACGGCTCTAGGCAAGACCATTGCAACATTTACACTTTGATCCGTTACGAGCTGACGAACCGCAGTTTCATATGTAACGCGACCACCAGTAACACCATACATCTCACGGGTTTGCTTTACGACACGATCAGCCTTGGCCATTGCTTCGGCCTCAGTCATGCGCGGGGGAGGCTCAATAGGCACAACATCAGTACGAACAGGAGCCTCTGGCTCAGAAACTCTGACCACAGCCTCAGCATCCACATCAGCGCGAGCAAGCATTCCAGCAACAGTGCCAATACCTCCACCTAGAAACAGCCCAGCGCCTACATTCAACAGCGCCTCGCCCATTGTGTAGTCAAGCTGCTGATCCCTTGAGAGGCCATAATATAGTGGCTCAGTAAGCAAAGCACCGGCAGTACCCTCTATTGCCCCGACCCTCGCTCTGCCACCTACACGACCAAATCTAGCAATCGACCTGGCCCTTCCAGCCTGACCAACGAAAGGAATAAACATTGTGGCAACTTCAACCGGATCTGTCGCCATTGCCAGCATACCGCCACCAAACTTAGCAACGCTAGGCACAAATCCCGTTGGGCTGCGAGAAATGATAGCATTGCGCATCATCTCTTCTTTCTTGCCCTCATAAAGTAGACGGGCCTCTTCTTGCGTCATAGGCTCATCAAATGTCAGAAGATCACCGTATTGCTCAGTAAGATCCTCTGGCGTAGACAATCTGCCTTCCTCGATGCTTTGCTGAAACAGCGCATCTTTCTGACCCTGGCTCTCTTGATATAGGCCATCGAGCTTAGAAAGCAGCTCTTCGCGTTGGACTGGATCTGTCGTTGTGTCCAGATCATACTCAATAGCAGCTTGCAGATTGCGACGATCACGCTCCGCTTGTGCAAACTGCTCACGCTGATCTTCAGTAAGCGCTGTTGTTGCCGCTTGGCCTTGCTGAAATGCACGAGAAATCAACGTGCCGGTCATTGGCGTACCGGCCATCTCAGTCACAGCACGACCCAGAGAAACGCGAATATCATCTCCAGCAGTTAAGCGAGCAACCCTGTTCTCCGTTATGAGCGGTCTAGCTCTCATTCTGTTGTCCTGGCTCCGGTAGCAAACGCCTCTGATTCAGCAGCAAATCCAGCCGCTTCATCTATTTCGACTTGAAGGGGCGCACGACCTACACCCGTTTGCTCCCTAATTATCTTCCTGCTTTCCCTCAAATAACCCGCCGCCTCATCAAGATCGCCCGTACCTTCTGGAGTTTTCGCATACATCTCATTAAGTATTCGAGACATTTCTGAAAACTTAACTTCATATTCAGATCCATCCTTGCTGAGAACGGGAAGCAATTCATCATTGACTGAATAGTGCAAAGTTAGGCCATCTCCGGTGCTATTGTTTAGCCACATCCCGTTGCTAGAAATTGCAGCAATACTTATGGCCTCATCAACAAAATCAGGATCTATTGAGGAATCTAGTGGCTGTAAGTCAAGCATTTTAAGAACTTGCTCATTAAAAAACATAGAAGCATTTTGCTCTATAACCACGGCATCAAATTCAAATGGAATTACATATTTGCCCTGTCTGTTAAGAACCACCTGATCGAACTCCTTTATGATGTCGGCAACAGAATGCTCGGCAGCATCAATAGGTTTATATCCGTCTTTAAGCCTAGTTAGGGCCAGTTTTTCAATAACCATATATTGTTCATTAAATATCTGCTCGCCGGTATTGCCACCACCAGCCATAAAGCCCTCACGATAATCTGCAACAAGCATGTTAATTGCTCTTCTGGTGTCGTTTATATCGGCAGGCTCCATGCTAACCTTAATATCTTCTATGTTTCGACCAGATATCTCTAAAAGTTCTTTTTGAACATTAACATCGTTTATGTACAATGATTGCACATATTCTGGACGCATTCCTTGCGCCCTCAGTTCTTCAATGAATTTAGGCGCAACATCTCCAAGGCTAGATGTAATTTGAGAAAATACGCCAGGCGCAATATCTGTTTCAAGGCCCTGAATAATATTTACCATTTGAGAGGCAAAAGCCTTTGGCATTATATTTCTTTGGGCTGGAGGAGTTTCCATGCTATCGAATTGAGTTTGGGCTATATCATTAAGAATTAAAATTCCCTCTGCCGCGAGGCCAATGTTTCCATCGGCTATCATGCCTTGAATATCCTCAATCATTCCAGCCGCAGATTTATTTGTTTGAGCAACAAAAAGCCCCGAATCTTTTTTAAGCGCATCACTTTTACTGGCAACAGCCTCCACCCATTCAATATGGCGCTTCGATGCCTTAGCGGGATCTGGTGATGTGCTTACCTCAGCAAGTAGTTCCTGTGTTATTTCTTCAGCGCGAGCTGGTGACATATTTGATAGAGCGCCACGATTAAGAACATCCTCATTTGCATCAGCCCATGCCTCTTTGTAAGCGGCAGCTTGCTCTGTTGGGAAGATGTCATCAATCGCATCCTCGTTAATCTCATAGCCTTCTGGCGCTTCGCCAGTAACCCCAAGGACGGTTATAGCATTATTTAATTCACTGAGAGATTGCTGTTGCGCCCGATTAACTTCAGACTTCAGATTGTTATCGAGAGAGATCATAAAGGATCTGTTCTGCTCATAGGTATAACCAGGCAGAGGGTTCTTTTCATATTCTTCCAGCAATAGCTGCTTTGCACCAATGCTATCGGCATTGTCATACAGATATAAGCGGTTTTGCCTAACAGCTTGCTTGAGCGTTGCGTCAACAACCTTACGAGCGTTTTCTTCCTTTACACCAAGTGCCAACTGATCTGCTAATAGCTTTTCACCAGCAGCCTCAATGGTTTCTCTTGTTGCGCCTGGCTGTATTGCGCTATCAAGTACTTCCTGAGAGCTAGTAGACACGATCTGAGTTACACGCTCTTTTGTAGCAGCTTCAGCTTTTCTAAAGGCAATATCAGAGTATCGGCCTTGATAGGTCATTGCACTATCGCCTAGACGAGCAGACAGAACACCAGCAGCAACCGGATCAACCGCCTGCATAGAAGCAGCGTAGCCATCTTGAATATCTGCCATAGACGCCTCAAACGCAGGCATAGACATATTGTCCTTGTCAGCATTACGGACAAGGTTCTGCATATCCTGTTTCGCCAGGCTTTCAATCTCAATAACAGCAATCCGATTAGCGGCATCAGACGCAGCGCGTTCTGCTATTGTAGTAGGCCCACCGGCCTCTTGTAGCGCTTGTAAAGTAGGCAAAGCGCCTTCTTCGCGCACACGCTCCTGCCCACGCAGCTCCGCTGCTTGAGCGGCTTGTTTAAAGGCAAAGTCTGACATGCGATCTACTTGCTGAGAAATAGTCTGGCCAAGCCTCGCCTGCTCTCGCGTAGCCGCAAAGTCCATCTGCTGTGGCTGTCTGGTCTGTAAGCCGATGCGCTGATATCTGGGAAGGATAGCCATGTATTAACCTATAATTGTCCGTATCTATATGCGCCCTGTCCGAGCGTACCGGCAGCGCCAACATAAGAGCTTAACTGAGCTGCTTGCCCCGCTTGTTTGTAAATGCCAGATTGTGTACTTGCTTGACCAAGGGCCATAACTGCATTGTCAGCGGCAATATTAAATTCTCTTACGCCCTCACCTGTTGCAAACTTTTGCAAGGTAGCAGCAGACCCAGATGTGGGATCAGCGCCAACAGCAGAACGAGCAATAATAGCCGCAAGCGTTTGATTAAGATTACGCAAGGCATCAACACCCTTTTGCTTGTACGCAAGTGCCTCAGATCTGCCGCGAAGCTCTGCTTGCCTAGCTTGCGCCTCGTATTGTCTGCGCTGGGCATTACCAGCAGCTATTGATCCAGCAGCAGAAACAGCAGCAAATGCTAATTGACTCATCTTAATTCCCCACACTCAAACGATATTCTAAGCCCAGAACGGTCATTGCCAATGGCACATTCTGACTTACGGTTATTTGTCCAGTACCACTATAGCCCAGCAAGCCATGAACGGTTTTAATGCCAGTAAATGGATCAACGGGCTTATCTAAAACATTCTCACCAAGATTTCTAAACGGAACTTGCTGGCCGTTAATTGTCATGTTCTGAGTGCCGTTGACGATTGCATCAACCTGGATGATCCTCTTTTTAAACCCCTGAACAGATCCAGAAGATAAAGTCGGCTCGGCTGGCATTGTTTTGGCTGTCACCGTATAATCAAGGCCAGCGACGAAGGATGTAGTTGAAGCGGTCGCAAAATCTACACGACCATCGTGACTTGCAACCTTAGTGCCATCGATCACGCCATCGCGTATAATCTTAACAATTCTATCTCTAAGCCCAGTGCTGGTAACTTCTCCAGCAGCCCCGCCAGATACAGATCTATCTAAAGTAATGTCTGGATTAAACTTTTGCAGATGATAGGTGTTTGTAATGTAGCTACTTACCCATGACTCACCGGCAGCATGAGCATCCCAGAATGCGCCAACAAACAATAATATTCTGGCATAGATATAGTTATTACTTGTTACATCGGTAAAGCTAATAACTGTTGGCCCTGGCCCATAAACAATTCTAATCAGAGTAACATCACCATTTGCATCAATGGTTATTGTAGATGTTCCGTTGCCATATGATTCCCAAAACCCAGCGTCTAAAGTGCCGACAGCGCCGTTCTTACCAAGATCTGCCCTTGGATAAGAGTCAACAGTTTCTAGCAACCAGGCATATACACCGCCGTCTGATGCATCCTTTGTACCAGCAGCGATCTCGTTTATTGCCGCAGCAAGCCCATCTGTAGTATTCCAATCAATAACAGGAGCCTTAACAATTGTATAAACGTCTGAGATCTCCACACCAACAGCAATAAACTCACCGTCAGTTGTAAACCTACTGGGAGCAATTACGTTCTGGCCAACCAGAATAGAGTAAACAGCCATCGAACCATCTGTGCCATTTACCACAAACAAGCGATCTGACTCATCTGTAGAAGCTGCGCGACGAGCAGCAAGATCAACGGGGTTCTTTAGCAAGTGAGAGCTGAGAGCAGAGAGGGGCTGAACTTGATAGGACGCCGTAGTGTCGCCAAATTGAAACGCATTCAGAGATTTTCCCTGCCTTTGAATAAAGACAGACGCGCCGTTTAAATCTTCAATAGGCACACCAGGCTTAGAGCCAAGCCTCGTTTGCGGCCTTATAAAAAAGCTCGAAGGCGTTATTGGATCATCGCTTGATTGTATTACAGCGAACTCACCGCCCGTTGTAAATATTCGTAAGTCATTGCCTGAGAACAAATTAACAATGCTGTTAAGCTGATTGGTGTTAATCGTTGCCTCAACTGACTCATCGGCAAGGCCAGTGCCAGGATTGAAATCAAAGTAATTAATTACATTAGATCCCCAGATCGTATTCTGCCTGGACTTAGATCCACCAAAGTATAACCGGCCCTCATGGAATGCAGCAGACTTAGGCCACCCGCGAGTATTTGACCACACATCCTCATAGCCATGCTCGCTTTCCCAGTTACCGGCAGTGACGGCGCTGGTATCAAAGAAGTTTACTTCAACAACAGCCTTCATTTCCGTAGAGGAAACAAACTCAACATATCGAGCGCGGCCAAAGGTGCTAATAACCTGAGCATATTCGCCAACAGCAGCAGCAGCAAATGGCTCAACCTTGTATCCTGTTGTGTTGTCTGGCGCTGTAGTCCAGGCGGGATAAACAGTTAGAACCTTTGTAGATGCTACATAATCCTCAACGTGGCGCGTTTGGCCTGATCCAGTTCCAGATGTTAAAGTAATAAACATTCCGTTTGGCTGATCGTCCGAGCTAAAGCTAGATGAGGATTTGAGGGTAATTGTTTCAGCCCCGCCAGCCTGAGCGGTTCCGGTGTCTGTCGTTGCGGCTGAGGCCGTAATTGTAATATTACCAGTGGTCGCGCTAGGCGTAATGGTAAAGTTAGGCTGGTGCGTATCAAACGCATAAGCGTACTGAGGCAAGTTCGTCAGAGGCAAGTTTTCTAGCGTCCAAGACGTATCGCCGTTTCTAACCAAGCGTTTGGTTTGTAGATCTTCATGGCAGAGAATAAGCGTATCAACCGCTTGCGTATAATTGATCTCATCGAGCATCGCGGCAGTTATATCAGTAGCCGCAATATAATCATTGCCAGAAGCATTTATGTTTGTTTGCAGCACTCCAGCCTTAAAAACATAGATCCTTTGATTGACCAAAACTAAAAGATAGCTGTCATTTACGCTGAACTCAAAAGGAATGATTTTAAAATCTGTAAACGTAGCCCCAAAGTCATAGATGAACTGAAGCCCATCACGGCGACGAAACCCGCCTTGAGGCTGAATAATTATATTCGTAGCTTCTTCCAGGGCATTCTGATATTGCTGTAGATCCGTTCTAGCACGAATAAGCGGATCAAGCTCGCCAACCGAGAAATTGGTCTGGAACTGTATTACCCGCATTTTAGTACCTTACGCTGATTAGAGAATAGTCCTCAATGACTTGCGGCGGCTTTCCTCGGCCATCAATATTCATAGCAGCTCGCATTTTACCACCACGCCCAGAATCAGCCGGTGTGCCATATGCTTCGGCCCTGAAGTAATCAGCCTTAGAGATTTGATCCGTTATAACGAAAGATAGCTTAGAAGCTAACGCATAGGTAAGAAGATCGATAAAGTAGGGAGGCATTTTGCTCTCATCTACTGTCGCCTGGTAATCAATATAAACCTCTTCAAAGTTTGTATAAACCTGATCCTGATAGATTTCCCAGCCGTATCTTACCGGCAACTGGCCAATGCCAGAGCTTTGAAACAAGGCTATAACGCCAGAAAGCATATCGCCTGGCATTTGATAAGCATATTTCCATTCGTCTACTGGGGCAGCAGCCAATCGAGCAAGCTGTTCTTTTTGAACGCTCCAGCTCCAAAGGTAGCTTGATAAAAGTGTATCGCGCAGATCTGGATATAATCTATCGCAAGCCTGGGCCGCATCGGTTCCTTCTGTAAACGAAGAAATGGGCGCGGCACCCAACAGGATTAGAGCATCTGAGCAGATTGAGAGTGAAGTATCACCAGCGGCCATATTGCCCTCCTGTTAGTGGGGAAGGGGAGCCGAAGCCCCCCAACCTTTAGATAACTGCCGTTGTAATAACGCCAGATGTATTTGTAGCAACAAGGGTCTGACCACCATCACTACCGTATGTATAGATCCAATCACCAGTAGTGATAAGAGCTTGAACGGTATTGAAGTAACCAGAACCAGCAATAGCAGCTTTGTTGTCACCAGATGACTTATAGCTATAAATTGCTGGGGCATTGCCGCTTTTA
>Ga0222716_10002047_pt1 | contig 16505 bp, 22 predicted proteins | sample C33_13DmetaG_FD_165044 | JGI IMG/M metagenome (GOLD analysis project Ga0222716, IMG submission 165044) | Estuarine water microbial communities from San Francisco Bay, California, United States - C33_13D | ecosystem: Environmental > Aquatic > Marine > Unclassified | place: USA: California... | reverse complement strand
AGCTTTAAACTGAATCAAATGCATTAATTAGCCTCTTGTTTTTTCTTTTGCAAAAGATCAAAAATTCTTTTATACTTAGCTTGTTGCTCGTAGAAATATTTAGCACCTTTTTTTCTCATCTCCTCCATGTTACCTGGATTTGCACCTGCTAATATTCCTGCTCCTAACACGCCATCTGCTCTAGTTACAAATTCACCATCTGCAAGTTGAGCTAAAACTGTATCTTCATCTTTGTCAGCTAAATCTGACATATCTACTACATGACCGTTTGCTCTAACATAATTGTTAGCATCGTTTTCATCGTAGTTCATTTTACTTGGTAGTACTTGACCACCTGCATTGTATTTTTGAATTCCTTTTAATGTAGCTAATCCACCTGTGCTAGCACTGATTAATTGTTTACCAACTGCATATGGCATAGGTGCTTGATCACCTCTAGCATATACTTCTTCTGGTGGTACATAATCTTCTGCACCTTCAATACCTACTGATGTCATTTGGCCTGCATCGTCGTACTGACCTACTTTAAAAGCTGTTGGTCCTACTTGAGAATAAATATCTGGATTAGCGTAAGCTAAGTTTGCACCATAGAACATAGTTTCTTTTGGAGCTTTGGCTGCATCTGCATATGATTTATAAATTGCCGCTGCAGGTAATCCATATTTTAAAGCATCTGCACCTGTAACTGTTTTACCAAACATATCAAACAAAGGTTTTTTTAAACCTTCTTTAGCCGCTGCTATTCCTTGTGTGACCACTCCGCCTGCTTGAGGTAATTGAGATGTACCTACTGGAGCATTCATCATTTGAGCCATAACAGATTCTTTAGTTACATTGGCTGCCGCTGCTGGTGCTGTAGCTGCTTCTGTAAGTCCACCAGTAAGTCCTGCTAGTAAAGCATTTCTTAATGACTTCTTAGTACTTTGTCCTGTTAATTTACTTAATGCAAAACCTGTTAAAGCAGGTACTAAATAAGCGGGGAATGGCATATGTTAAATAACTCCTATTATATATAATACACCTATTTTAAAGGCTTTTTAGTCAGAATTCAATACTTTGGATGACACTTTTCCTAGAGCTTTATTTATCGTAAATTCGTCAATTAATCTTCCTGTGTATGCAAACTCACCATAGTGTTCAATATATTCATCAATTAAACCGTACATTTTAATACCTGCATGCTTACATAGTTTACAAAAGAAAAAATCTTCCCCTGTATAGGTTTTATCATTTTTATTCCAATAAGTATCAAAGTAGTTATAAAAGTTAGTTCTATCTACTAATTTACCGTCCATTAATGTTTTTTGTTTTATTTCAAACTCTGGGTATTCTTTTTTTAATTTATCGAATACATCTCGTCTAATTAACATGCAACCTGTAGGCCCTCTGTTAAGTTCTATAAAACCATTTTCAACTTTAACATTTCTAGGGTCTTCTACAGATAAAGTATATTGGTTACCTAACATTTGTGGTTTTATATCTATCCCTGCTTTTATAGCAGTTGTTATTTTTTCATTATCAAATGTCTTTACAGGATAAGGAACTAAACATACTTCTTTATCGTAGTTAAGCATTTTTTCAATCATTTTAAAATTAAAAGTAATATCAGAATCTATAAACAACATATGTGTAAAATCTGAATCTAAGAAACCAGATACACATAAGTTTCTACCTTGTGTAACTAAAGAAGATTTCATTATTTGAAATTGAACTGGTATCTTTCTAATGAAACATTCTTTTTGAAACTCTAGACAAGCTTTAAAATAGTGTACAGATACTTCTGAATGAACTGGTGTTGCTACAAACAATCTTATATTATTTAATGCCATTTAAAAAATTCTCCCAATATCCTTTTATAATATCCCAATGATAAAAATTTCTATAGTAATCTTGTTGAAACTTCAAGGCATCGGGGTTAGCTGCATTAACAAACATAGGCAATTGATTTATTGTATATGCGAATTTTTGAGCTAGTTGTTTTTTATCTTTCATGTAGGGAACATAAATTGGAAACCCTGCACAAACTTCAGGTAAAGCACCTAAATCTGTAGTTACTACAATTAAACCTGCTGCTAAAGATTCCATCGCCGCTAAACAAAATGTTTCTTCAAATGTAGAAGGATGAACATAAACATCGTAAGTATGTAATTTTTTCATTAATTCAGAATGCTCTATGTATCCTTTATAATTTACATTAGTTAATTTTTCTGCTTTTTCATATAAGTGTTTAAATGCATCATCATTATGTTGTTTAAAATGATCGCCGTATATTTGTGTGCTTGAATATACATCTAATTCTACGTGTTCATTTTTTTGTACAGCTTCCATAGCTGCTAATAAAACATCTAGTCCTCTCCAAGGAGTCGATGTATATACCATTTTAATTTTAGCGTGGGGCTCAAAGTTCTTTTTAATAACTAATTCGTCGTCAAAACCATTTGCAATAACTAAAGATTGTTCTGTAGGAATATCAAAAAAGTATCTGTATTTCTCATATGTCCAATGACTATTAAATACATACCAATCATATTTACCATGGTTTATTTTATTTTTAAACCAAGGTGCTAGATTAGCTTGGTCATAACTATTATGTACCCATAGTACATTAGTTCTATCTATAACTAGTGGTTGTTTTTCTGGAATAGAAGTAGTTAAACTTATTTTATCTAGTAATTCTTTTTTAACGTGTTTGCGAAGATACGCCTCTTGTATCTCCGTTCCACCTTTCGGTAATTGCATTATTACTTAGTTTTACCAAAAACTGTCAAAGATGCAACCCTAATACCTACGTCTTGTTGTAGATCATCATTAGTTGTATCGGTTGTAGCATCAGCTACATCTTTATCAAACTCTTCTTTACTAGCGTAAACTTTACCTGTTCTTTTATTTTTAATAGTTTCAGTTACCTCTGCTGGTAACACAGGTACTTCTTCACCATTGATAATTACTGTCTTTGGTCTTTCTTTTACACTCATGGTCTTCCTTGTCGGTTATACTTCTTTATACTACGTTTTTTACTTTTATTCAACCTCTTCGTGTGACGTCTAGGACGCTTCTTAGGTTTTGCTCTAGGTACGAAGTGTGTAAATTTTTGTTTAGCCATTTTCGTCCGATCTATTTATTTCTAGTATAGATACCGTCCCCGATACTACGTTTGCAGAGTTAGCTTCTATTCTTAGGACATCATTTTCTTCTAAAACGATAGGACCTTTAGCTAAGTTTACAGTTGTATTAGCTCCTACACTTACATGAGATATCTCATATTCTGTCGCTGCTGAATTATCATAAATATAAGCTTGTACTTGAGTTGTACCTGATTCACAAGTTAACTGTATATTTTGAATAATTACTCTTGAACCAGCAGGACATGTATAAATATCAATCTTATCCGTTGTGGTTAAATCAAAAAATGCGTTTTTATAAATATTAGCCATTAATACCTCGCATTAAACCAAGTAAACCTTTGAGTTTTCTCGTCCTCATCTTTTTGATAATTAGTATTTAATTGATTTTGTAAACTTTCTAAAGCTAATTGAATTTGTCTAAATGCATCAGGAGTATATTCCTGCGGCGGTTCAGGTAAAAACACTTGTACTTTAGCCATTATCTTCTTCCATCTGGTTGTATGTCTACTCTAAATACTCCATAACGCCATCGTTCATTAATAGCATCATTTTCAATCTTTACAGAAGCTAATCTAGAACGAGCTCTTGTATCTACTTTATCAGTAGAAGATGTAACTGTAAATGGTCCTAGGGTAGAGCTTGTTTGAGTATCCGCAGGATACCTTCTTAATAATATTGTTACTTTAGCATTACCTTGTAAATCCTTAAAGTCAGGAATAAATCTTCTAATCTTCATAAAGTATTCGCCATCTCCACCTTCATCTAAATCAAAATCTCCTGATTCAATATAAGCAGGAATAGCATTTATAGTATTACCATTATCCATAACTTCATTAACACCAATTTCATGATTAAATAAATAAGAAGCTCCATTAGATACTCCTTGTACTACTGGTGATGTTGGAGCTGTGTTTAAATCAAATTTAGTTGCTATAGGATTATCAAAAACATGAGCATCTGCATAAGAAGTTCTTGCTAAACTTCCTGTTGTCCATACCTTTTCTCCATAGTTATAGGTAACACATCTGTTAATATAATTAGAGCTAGCTGTCGCATAAAACCAAGTAATCTCTTGATATAAACTATTATGAGTTCCGTAAGTTAACTCTGAGCCAGATGCAAAATTAAAACCTTGATTGTCTGCTGTTGTAGTAAAGACAAAGTCTTCTACTAAAGAGCCCATTGATCTAACTGTACCATCAAATACAAAGAAACCACCTGAATCTCCCATCCAAAATACTGCACCGTTAGCATATACTATAGAATGTTGTCCAACACATCCACAGTTAGAGCCAACTTGTCTAATACTAAACGTATAAGGTGCTCCTATAAACTGCATTAGATATGCAGAAGTATCTGTTAAAATTAAAACATAATCTTTACCTTTTGCAGCACCAATAATTTTAGTTCCAGAATCTATCCTAAATGTACCTGCTGTGTTAGTAGATGTTGGTGTATAGTCATTAATGTTTTCTTGATCAGAAAACCTAATAAACATTTTATCCTGTGTCGTAGGACTACCAATTGTTGTTTCTGTACCTAAAAATATTAAATGTCTATCTCTATCAGATACTAATGTCATTACTGATTTTGTAGGTGCATTAGTAACAATAGATGCTCTTGTAATGACACCTGTCCCATCTTGAGGATCCCATTGAAAAGTTTTACCGTTTTTTACAGTTGCTATTAATAATTCTCCATAGTTATCTAATGACCATGATCCAGGATCTAATATAGCATTTGAAGATGTTCTAGGTGTACCCCATGTAGATGCTGACCATGTACCTGTACCCCATCCATATCCATAAGCTTGTAGTAATGGACCAATTTTGTAATAAGGTAAAGTATCTAGTGTTCCATTGTTCGTTGCTCCTGTTCCAGTTTCCGCAGTAGCCATTTGAATTGTAAATGTAGTAGTTGTTGGTATAGATTGTACTTCATAAAGCACATCATCAAAATCAGATGCCACATAGTCTGTTTGACCAGCTGTAAACGAACCTGCATTATCGAAAGTTGTAATATCTCCATTTTCTAAATTGTGTACTGAAGGTGTAGTAATAGTAACTGTCCTTGATCCGTTGACTGTGGTTATATCACCACCAGCCACGGCTATAGATGAATCTATAGGAGTAATGTCATAAAAATCATTACCGTCATAAATATATAAAATTTTGTTTGTACCGATAGCAGCATATCTTCTACCACCTAAATCTGCCCAAGTATGCATAGCTCTAGCTGCACCAACAAGTGTGTCTGATAGCACCTGTTCCCATCCACCTATTTTTTCAGGTGAACCATATCTAAAACGAACATTATCGCCATCTACCCATTGTCCTTCGGCTTGGGAGTCTGTGGCTTGTTTATTAAATCCTGGTGCAAATTGTACTTTTCTTAGTGGCATACTTGGATTATACACTATAGACGTATATCTATAAAGATTAGACTACTTTGGTAGTATTATATTCCAATCTAGCTTAGATATCAAATCTTCTATTTTGACCACTTTAAGTGAATTTTCTTTTAGATAATTATGTAGTTCTTCAACATCTAATATAATATATTGATTTTTCATATCATAAACTATTTTATCTGCTTTAGTTTTAAATGATCCTGTTTTAGCATTATTCTTTAAAGGTCTTAGATCAAATTTAAAAGGCTGATTATTAAGTATACCTTCTACATCCCAAAGCTCTTTCTTTTTTTGAACAGGAGTTGCATATTTTATATCTTTTAATTTATCTAAAAATTTCAAGGTACTAAATTAAACCATCCTGTAATAATATATTTATCTTCATTAGGAGCAACTACTCCTCTATGAGTATGAGTAAAATCGGCTGGCCAAATAAGAGTTAAACCTTTTTTTGGTTTTACTGCAATCTTTTGATATAAAAATTCAGTTTCTCCACCTTTTTTAACATTATTTAAATATGTCATATATACTAAATATCTTAAATTCATATCTGGATTATAAATAGATCTTTCTGCATGCCATTTTTTAAAACCTCCTCCAGGAGGATAATGTTGAATGTTATTTGTTATATCAGAATGTAAGTTACATATAAGGTTATATTTTTTATGGTATCTCATTAAACATTTATCAAGTTCATTAAAGTATTTTAATATTATTTTATTTTTAGAACTATTATAAACAGTTACGTCAGTAGAATCTTTTATGTCTTTATCGATTTTAGATACGCCTTCATTACCTGTTGAATACCCTGGAGCTTTATATTCTTTATTTTTTTTATGATAAGTAATTAAATCATCACAAACTTTTAAATCAATAAAGTAATGTTCTATAAAATTAATCATTAAAAATAATTAACCTGTATATTTATTCTAACTTTAACATCACTGGAATACTCAACATCATGTTCCTTAGAAGGATCAAAAAATAATACTCTATTTTCAACAGAAGTGATTTTTGTTTTATCTTTTAATATTGTAGAGCCATTGCAAGTATTCACATATAATAAAGCACCTTTGTGTTTATATGAATAATCAATATGTGGATCATTTAAAAGTCTGTCTGTTTTCATACTTGGATACATATTAATTTTAACTCTAATTAAAGATTTAATGTCTAAAAATTTAAAATAATTTTCATTAAAAAAATTAAAATAATCACTGTTTATTTTATTGTGTAAGAATAAAGTGTGACAGTAAAAATAATGTTGGGTATATTCATTATCAACTTTAGCAACCCTATCATGAAAAAAATAAGGAAAGGTAGATGATAATAGTAATTCTTTAATATTTTTAATATTTTCTTTAGGTAAAAAGTTATCAACTATTTTATATTTTAATTTTGTCATATTAAAAATAATTTATATTTATATTTATTCTTGCTTCTGTATCAGTGCAAGTAGAGCTATTATGTTTTTTAGAAGTATTAAAAAATAAAGCTCTATTTTCTATACTTTTTATTTTTGTACCGCACTCTAGTTTAGTAAATCCATTATTAGAATTAATATAAAATATTAAACCTTTATGAGAATATTCATAATCAGTGTGTTCACCATGTTCTTTAATATTAAGTGTAGCTGGATATAAATTACCTTTAACTCTTATAATAGATTTAGGATTAATCTTTTCCAATAAAGGTTCTAGTATATAGTAAAGATTTGATTTTGGAAAAACATCAAAAAACTGATGAGTAAAATAAATACCATCTTTTGCTTTCTTATATGAAACAGTTCCATTAAAGTACCAAGGAAAATATGAACTAAGCATAAAATCTTTTATCTTTTCAAAGTCTTCTTTATTTAAAAAATTATCTACTATTTTGTAATTCAATTGACTCATGTATTTTTAATCTCATAAATTCTTCAAATGGAATTCCAAAGCTGGCTTTTAAATCCCAATCTTTCTTTTTATCATCCATAATAGAAAAAACTTTCTTCCATTCTTTTAAAGAATTCAAATCATATAATCTTTGCCCATACCTTAATGAAAATTCATCTGTTGAAAACCAATGCATCCCAGTAGATATGCAAGCTACTCCATTTGTTTCTGGGTAATGATAATCATTAAATTTCCATAAATTAGCTGCTTCAAATAAACTATGTAATTTTTTATTATTTTTATCTAAAGGATAATTTCTATTTTGAACTGCTTTCCAATATTCAGTATCTGTTCTCGTAGATAAACTATAGTGCATAGCTACAAATTCTGCAAATTCTCTAAATAGTCTAGAGCAAGATAAATTAAACTGGTCTTTAACATAATTAGAAATACTATCTCTATCTTTTAAAACTCTAACTAATTTTATTAAAAATTCATGTACTGAATATAAACCATTACTTTCTAATGGCTCAATAAATCCAGCTGATAATCCAATTGCACAAACATTTTTTACATATATTCTATTGTATATACCAACTTTTGATTTAATATTTCTAAAATTTAAATCTGCTCTACCTAAATGTTTTTGAAATTGTTTCAATGCGTCTTCGTCTGAAACATATTTATCAGAATAAACATACCCAGTACCTATCCTACTCCATAAAGGAACTTTCCAAACCCATCCATTTTCTATGGCTGTACAATTAGTATAATTAACTAATTCCTTTTCCTTATTAGTATAAGGCATTTGTGTAGCCCATGCTGCATTATTAGGTAAGAAGTCTTCATAGCTTTCAAAAGGTTCTTTTAAAGATTGTCCTAATAATATAGATTTAAATCCAGAACAATCTATATAAAGATCAGCATTTAATTTACCGTTGTCCTTTGTTTGTAAATACTCTACTCCATCTTCATTAGTTTTTATATCTATAACTGTATCTTCTATAACTGTTCCTTTTAGTTTATTTTTAAAAGAGTTACATAACCATAAACCAAATTTAACAGCATTAATTTGATAAGCTACGTCGTTTTTAAAACTAAAAGTTCCAAGTCTATAATCATCAGCGACTTCAGGATCTAGTAAAGTATTATGTTTTACCAAAGACATTGATGGATAATAACTGTCTGCAAAATCAGAAACAGGAATTTCTGGATTTAAAATTTTTTTAAAAACCCAGTCATTAAACCAAGCTTGATTTCCTGTAAAGTCAGGAACACCAAAAGGATAATGATATCCCCCATCTTCTTTTTTAAAGAAATCTTGAAATCTAATACTTAATTTATAAACAGAGTCACATTCTTTCATAAAATCTTTATCTTTGATATCAACTAAAGACAACCATTGTTTAAAATGGCCTAAAGTACTTTCTCCAACACCTATAGCAGGAATATCTTTGCTTTTAATCATAACAATTTCTTTTTCAGGAAAACATTTTTTAAGAGTGTAGGCAGCCATTCCGCCAGCAGAACCTCCTCCTAAAACTATTATTTTTTTCATAATTTAAGTTCGTTGTCTCTTTTGCCAATTAAACCTACAGGAAGAAAATTAAAAGCAATAGAGAATCTTTCTTTTGTTTCATTATTTGTAGATATTTTATGATATGCTTGACTAGGAAAAAATATAAGCATTCCTTTTTTAGGTGTAATAAAATAGTTTTGACTATTGTTAATAGTATATTTTTCAATAGGTATATCAAAAGGAGGTTTATTAAAATTTTCAAATTCTAAAGAACTAACACCATCTTGTAGATAAAAAACACCACTAATTGCAGAATTAATATGGTTATGAAAACTAGACCCTTGAGATTTTAAAGTTGCCGTTGCCCATGAATTATATATTTTAAATTTATTTTTATAATTTAAATATTTCTTATTACATAGATTAAAAGATTTCATAAATTGTTTTTTTAATTCTTTAAATTCTTTTTTATCTAATAATTTATTACAAACGGATATTAAGGATTTATGCTCTAAGTTATTTTCAGCAGAAATAAATTTTAAGTCTTTAACTAAAGATAAATATTTATCACAGTCTAGGTCTAGCTGCACAACAATTACATTAGTTGCAAATAAAGGTAGTAAAGTAGAGCTATTCTCCATGAGGTAAACCTAAATGAGTTCTACCATCAAAAATATTACTCATTGCTCCTTCTTCATTTTTATCTCGATAATGTAAAAACACTTGACCACAATTTTGACCTTTAAATTTATTTCTCCAATGCACAAATTCACAACCTTTATATACCAACATATCCCCTTGTTTTAAATTAACTTCAACTTGTTTTTCTTTTTTTGGTTTTAAATAAATTGGCCATTCTTCTCCCCCTAAAAAAATAGTTGTAGATATAGCACAAGAAGGTCTATCAATATGTTTCTTTAAAACATCTCCATTTTTGTAAATTCTTGTATAAGAATAATTTGGTATTAGTTCTAATTTAGTTATGTCTTCCATTAATGGTAATAATCTATATAATACAATTTCACACATAAGATCAGAATAGTTTGACCAAGTATTAGGAACTTGAGCGTCATTATACACTCCAAAATATCTATCTTCATTTGTTATTTTATTTTTAGAAAATAAAGTATTTCTTACTTTTCTTTTAAGTAGAAGATAATCATAAATAAGATCCGCAACTCCTGGTTCAATTGCACCTTTACTTATTTGATAACTTTTTTTTATAAAACTCATTATTTAAAAGGTGCTCCTAAACACCATAGAACTAAAGAATACCTAGTTCCTTTTATAACAGGAGCAACTCTATGCCACTGGTGTGATGGAAAAACAATAATAGAACCTGGCTCAGTTATTTCCTTACATTTAATAATTTCACTTTCACTAGGATTTTTTATAAAAGAAAACTCTAATTCTCCTCCAGAAAATTGTTTAGGTGAATTTAATAATATGGTTGCAGATAATTTTCTTATCTTACCTATTTTATTTTTATTTCCAGATGTAAAAGGCTCATCAAAACAATCTTGGTGCCAATCATAAAATTGATTTTTTTTATATATAGTAAATTGAAAACTTTCACACCAATCTGTTTGAAAGTTCCATTCCGCTTGTTGGTTTGCCTTATTTATATAAGGATGTATTTCATCATAAAGCCATTGATCATTCATCCAAACTACATCAGAATCTCTTATATTTTTTAATGTCTTTAATTCTTTTTTAGACATACTTTTAGAACTAGCATGTTTTCCAATTATAGCTTTTTCTTTTTTTCTTTTTAATCCTTCTTTAATAACTTTGTCACAGAATTTCTTTGAAAGAACTTTATTAAAATACCAGTATTCCCATTTAAGTTTCATTAAGCAACTCCTGTGGTAAATACCAAACAAGTTCTTTCAGCATCTTCTTCATTAATGGTTCTGTAATAATTTAAGTTGCTGTTGAACATTACAAACTTTCCTGGTTTTATTTCTTCTGTCCAAGTGTTGTCTAAAATCGGATAATTGTTATATTCTATTATTAATTTTCCAGATCCTTTTAAAAAAAATAAACACGTTACTGCACTTCCATTATGAGGTTGTATGTTATTATAATGATTTCTTCTAACTGAAAACTGACCTTTTTTCTCTACATTTCCATAACTATTTAATAAAGTTTGTCTAAAAAATTCTGGATTTTTTATTTCCATAAACTCTAAAAGAAGTTCCATAACCCATGTCTGATGTTTGTTATAAGTTAATTTGATATCTGGATCATTTATATCTTTGTGATATTTAAAATCTTCTAGAAGTAATTCATGTAATATATTTATATTAACATTTGATGATTTAGGTAAATTACCTGTTAATACAAAACTTTCATGTAATATTTTTTTAGTTATCATCTGTATACTTACAGATATTTTATATATTATTTTTTATATTAAAACAAGTTTTATGAAGGATCCTGCCAAGATGAACCGTTCCAAACTTTAAACAAACTACCATCTATTGAAGCAATCCATCTAGTGTTTGATTCGTCCCAAGATATATAATATTGTTTTTCAACACCGCCATCATCATAACTTAGTACATTAGGATATGTTGTAGGTGCATCCCATCTAGCGTTTGAAACATTTTTTACCCAACTCGGGTATGGTTGAGATGATATAAAGATATCATTGGCAGCATCATAAGAATAACCAATACCAGGATAAGTTCCTCTAAAAGGTGTTCCCCCTCCTCTATGAATTCCTTCATGAGTATTATAAGAACATTTTTTCCAATTTGTATATCCATGAACATTTTCTAAATAAGCTCTTCCTGTTTCTTCATCTTCTACACCATTTTTTAAACAGTTAGAATCATTAACTGTTAAAACAGTTAAAACAATATTTTCATCTGATAATTTTGCGTAATGTGCCATTATGCTGTAAACGTCCCTGGTCCTGTAAATGTATGTATTGTAGCACCACCATCTGCAGATTTAGTGCCACCAGTAGCATCTGCTGGACCTTTTGTATATCTTAATATTACTACTCCTGAGCCACCTGTTCTCCCACCTTGTCCGTTTTGTGGGCCACCAGCTCCACCGCCTGTATTAGCAGATCCGTTTTGGTTATGAGAACCTCCACCGCCTGTTCCTCCAGTACCTGCTGGAGAACCTGGGCCATTGCCTCTTCCTCCTCCACCGCCTCGTGCAACTGAAGAACCGTTTACTGAAGAGGATCTTCCTGCTCCACCGTTTCCTCCAGATGTACCTGGATTACCTGCAGCAGAAGCACCGCCTCCGCCTGCGTCTTGGTGAGAACCTCCTGATTGAGCTGCTCCTCCATTATTTCCTTGAGATGGACTTGTTGGAGGTGAGTTTCCTGCTCCTCCGCCTCCGCCTTGAGCTGCTCCTCCACCACCTGAACCTCCTGGTCCACCAGAAAGGGGTGATGCTGCATCAACTCCTGAACTTTGTCCACCACCAGTTGAAGTTATTCCATTCCAAACTGAATCTGATCCTTTATTTCCACGACCGCCTCCGCCGCTTCCACCGCCACCAACAGAGACAGGATAACTTGAACCTGGGTCTACTATAATTTCTGAAACTCCTGGTTCATCATAAGATGCTGTATTGTAAGAAAGTCTATATCCACCTGCTCCACCTCCTGCTCCTCCAGGAGCAAAAGCAAAACTTGAAGTACCAGATCCACCTCCTCCAGCAATGACTAAATAGTCAACTGCATATGGACCTTGGCCACCTTTTCTTTGACCATATCCTCCTGCTGATCCAGCAGCAAATGAACTTATAATTGGCATAATTCTATATTCCTCCTATTATGCAAACTGTGTTTGAGAAGCTAACACTGTAAATGCCGCTGCTCCAGTTTTTATAACAGTATATGTATAGACATCAAGAGAACTTGCATTACCACCTGTTGGGGCTGAACCACCTTGCCATTCTGGAGTAACCGCACCACCATCAACTTGTACTGCTGAGTTGTAATAAGCTGTTCCACCTTGTTTGACAATGTGTGCAATCGTTAAAGACTCTCCTGTGTCCATAATTGAATCTAATGAATTTGTACCGTCACCTCTAATATTTAATGTCCAGTTTCCTGAAGCATCTGTAGTGTAATTTAATACTGCTTGAGTTATAGCATCGAAGTTAATTGTTCCTGTTGCAGCTGTAGCTGAGTTAGTTACTTTTTCTGCTGTTTGCTGAATAGCTGCAGCACCTAATACCACTCTTCCAATACCTTTAGGTGTTAAATTTAAATCAATATTTGTATCATCCCCTGTTGCTGAAACTTCAGGAGCGTTTCCTGTTGCAGCGTTAGTTGCTGTTAATTCATTAACAGCTGATGCAGTTGTAGCAAATTTAATTTGCTCTAAACCGTTTTCATCTCCAATGAAGTTTCCATTATCAATTAAAATATTGTTTCCGTTAGCATCTAAGTTACCACCTAATTGAGGTGTAGTATCTTCCACAACATCTTTTAAGAAAAATATATCAACAACATTTGTACCATCAGAGAAAACCATCACAGTTTTACCTGCAGGAATAGTAACACCTGTTCCTGATACAGTTTTAATAGTTAATGTGAAACCTGCTCTTGTAGTGTTATCAGCTACGATATAAGTTTTTTCAATTCCATCTGGAACATTTACATTTCTATTTGCAGCTAAAGTTCCTGTTAGTGAAAGAACCATATTTCTTGCATTAGAAATAGTAGCGTTTGTCATAGCTAAAGTTACATCCGCTGATGCAACATCAATAGCTTCATAACCTGCAATTGCTTGTTGTAATAAGTTTAAGTTTGTATTTGTTTTATCGCCCCATGTACCAGAGTTTTCCCCTGTTACCATTAGTTCGAGTTTTAAATCTGTAGAATAACTTGATGCCATATATAACTCCTAATAATTCATAATTTTAATCTTATGCCGCTGCTTTGTCAACCACACTCCAAGTAGTAGAAGCATTTGGATCTACAACGGCCCATGCATTTATACCTATTGTACCATTAGTTACAGTCGCTTCCAAGCCTGTAGGTATAATTAATTGACTTATTCCAGCAACTACATCGTTTAATTCAACAGTTGATTCTACACCTGTTAGCTCTACTGTAACGTCTGTAAAGGCATTTTCATCACCTAATAAAGACTCTAATTCTTGACCAGTTAAAGACAGATTAGCATCTGCTGTAATACTTATAGCATTTATAGTAGTTGTTAATTCCTGACCTATTACGTCTACCTCAACTGAAGGTGTTAATACAGCATCTGCTCCTATTGCAATATCTGTTCCTACACCATTACCCCAGAACCCATCTCCCCAAGCTGTTTCACCCCAAGGTGTTGCTGAAGCTGAAGTTACTTGTACTTCTACAACTTCTCCACCAAAAGCATTACCTAATGAAGAGGTTATTTCTATACCCGTATCAATTACAACAGGTATTTCTGCTTGACCGACTGAAGTGGTTGATTGCAATCCTGTAAGTGTTACAGATCCATCACCCTGTGCTGTAACTGAAGCATCTCCTAATAAAGTTATACCATCACCAACACCCCATAAAGCATTACCCCAAGTTTCATTACCCCAAGGATCGTTTGAAGGTGAGCTAACTTCAACAGTTATAAGTTCTCCAGCAAAAACTCCATCTGTGTTAGAGGTTAATTCTTGTCCTGTTGATTCAACTAAAACAGAAGTTCCAGCTACTACTCCATCTGTGTTAGAAGTTAGTTCTTGTCCTGTTAGAGTTATATTTGCATCTGCAGTAACAGTTACTGACTCTGTGTTTGAATTTATTTCTATACCTGAAACGTCAATATTAGGATTTGCTAAATCTCCCCATTCACCTTCGCCCCAAGCTAAACCACCCCAACCAATTTGAATAGTTCCGTCTGCTACTACTGAACCTAAAGATGAAGATATTTCGTTACCATCTTCGATAACTACTACACTAGATAAATCACCCCAGTTACCATCACTCCAAGCTTGGTTTCCCCAACCTGTGTAACTAAATGCTGTTAATGATCCTGCTGTTAAAGATAAAGTGTTACTACTTGGGGTGATAATATTATTATCACTCTGCCAGGAGTTTGACCCCCATGTATTTGAACCCCAAGTAGATGCCATTCATAATCCTGCTCGTTATTAAGCGATTCTTAATATTGCAGCTGCTGATGTGAATGCTGGAAATTGAATTGTGAAAGTTCCGCTAGTTGCAGTCTTATCAGAACCAAAATCTAACACACATACTGCTTTATTAGATTCACTTGTGTTATAAATTAATGCTCCTCTAGCTGTTAGAGTTACTCCTGTGAAAGATAGATCATCAAAATCAACGATTGCTACACCTGTGTCTAGACCTGTTTGTTGACCTTGTAAAGCTCCTCCACCTGCAACGTATTCACCAGAATCAGGTACTTCGTTAGTTACTGCATACGCTGTAGTTGCTGCAGATAAATTTGCATCTGATGTATATAACGCTAATTTAAAAACATCTCCACCTGCTCCTGTTTCGAAGTCATGAATACCTTCTAATATTTCTTGTTTGAATGAATTACAAACTGCTTGTGCTATTGCCATAATAATTACTCCTTTTAATAATTTTAATTTCCTTTATCAGGAGATGGTGCCTGAACTAATATTCTAGGTGTCCCATCCTGATACTCGTCTCTACGTCTTCTGCCTACTTGCTCCAACGCAAAACCTTGCATAGCTACATTATACTTGTCTGAATACAGTTTGTACATATCTAAGGGTCCTTTTAAAAAGCCATAAGCTTCTACTAATGTACCATATAATAATAACTCAGGTGCATTATCCGATAGATATGTAGTTGTATTTGTAGCTGATAGATGATCTGGAGTGTAAATATAACTTAATTGTACGTTATAAGCTTGATCTGGGGTCGGAGCCATTAAAATAGTTGTCTCTTTCCACATCGCATAGTATTTAGGTACTCCTGTAGCTCCTGTTGAATTATATTCAAATATGAAACTAGTATCTTTAGGTTCTACGTATTCTTTGGTTGTAGGAGATTGATTAGAATCTTCTACTAAAAATGATCTTACAATAATAGCTCTTCTAGTGGAAGTTAATCCAGAACTAGATGTGGCATTAGGTAAATCTAAATAAGGTGTGTTTGCTATAAGTGAAGCCGCTGCATATTCTCTAGCGTAATCTGCATCTACTTCTCTAAAAATCTTTAATTCGGTGTCTCTAATAAAATCTTCAATAATAGAATCAGTCAAAACATTTGAATCTACTTCTGTGTAATCTCTAACTTTTTGTAATAATTCTGCGTATGTCATATTATGTAATTACTATTGTAACACCTCCTATTGATATTCCAGCTTGTCTTTTAACATTTTCTTCATCTGGTGATGTACCTGGTTGCATACCATTAGATGTATATTGTCCAGGCCAATATTGTAAATCAAGTGATGCTGTAATACTAGTACCTCTTGACGTATCAGGTCTAGCTTGTTTTAAAGCTTGAGGATCTGCAGAATGATATTTAGGATCTAACTGCGGATGTTTTTTCTCAAATTCAGAATAATGGACAATGGAACCATTCCATTCTTTAACCATTTCCTGATAAGGAAACT
>Ga0222716_10002043_pt1 | contig 16518 bp, 27 predicted proteins | sample C33_13DmetaG_FD_165044 | JGI IMG/M metagenome (GOLD analysis project Ga0222716, IMG submission 165044) | Estuarine water microbial communities from San Francisco Bay, California, United States - C33_13D | ecosystem: Environmental > Aquatic > Marine > Unclassified | place: USA: California... | reverse complement strand
ATTAAATATATTTTTTTCAAAAACACGTGAAATACCTGTTTTACAATGTTTGATTTTAATATATAATACACTAATAAAATAACAACATATCATACCTGCGTAGGAATATGCTTACGCGGGCATATATACTTTTCCCGAGAGGTTAATAAATGCTAAAAGTCGTTCAGTCAAACCGTGAAGTAGATACAAGACATATTATGTCGCAAGCTAAATTTTATGAGGGGTATAGTAGATGGGACGACAGTAAAGACAGATATGAGTCTTGGGATGAATCAGTATCTCGCGTAATGGAAATGCATAGAGGTTTTTATGCAGATAAAATGTCTCCAGAACTATCTCTATTAATTGACGAAGCAGAAGCAGCATATAAGCTTAAGTATACTCTCGGAGCCCAACGTGCTTTGCAATTCGGTGGTGATCAACTGATTAAGCATCAGATGAAAATGTATAATTGTACATCTACCTATGCTGATAGACCAAGATATTTCTCTGAATTGTTATACATTCTGCTCTGTGGTGCAGGAGCTGGCTTTTCAGTGCAAAAGCATCATGTAGGTAAACTGCCAGATTTACAAGAACGTAAGAAGCAAGCTAAAGGGTGGGTAGTAGAAGACTCAATTGAAGGCTGGGCTGATGCTCTTGGCGCTCTTATGTCATCATACTTTGTTGGGGGAGGTCAGTTTCCAGAACTGGAAGGTCGCAAAGTATATTTCGACCTAAACCAAGTTCGTCCTAAAGGTGCTATGATTAATGGAGGCTTTAAAGCCCCCGGTCCTGAACCGCTCCGCAGGGCTCTCGATAAGATCGAGCACTTAATTCAGTCACGTATTTTAGCTGGTGAAACCCGTCTACGTCCTATTGACGTGTATGATATATCTATGCATGCAGCTGATGCTGTGCTTGCTGGTGGTGTTAGACGTTCTGCTACTATCGCTTTGTTCTCATATGATGATACTGAAATGATGACAGCTAAAACTGGTAATTGGTTTGTAGACAATCCTCAGCGTGGTCGTTCAAACAACTCTGCTGTAATAGTACGTGACGAGATTAGTAAAGAAGACTTCTCTAAGTTTATGAGCTCAATTAAAGAGTTCGGTGAGCCTGGATTCTACTTTGTAGAAGATAAAGACTTCACAACTAACCCTTGTGTTGAGATTGGCATGTATCCTCAGATTGATGGTAAGTCAGGTTGGCAGGGATGCAATTTAACTGAGATTAATGGTGGTAAATGTAATACTCCAGAAGAGTTCTATAAGGCTTGTCGCGCAGGTGCTATTATGGGTACTCTACAAGCTGGGTATACAGACTTTAAATATCTTGATGAGACAAGTAAAGAGATCTTTGATAGAGAAGCTCTGTTAGGAGTTTCTGTAACAGGCTGGATGAATAATCCAGAGGTACTCTTAGATGCTGATATTCAACGTCGAGGAGCAGAGATTGTAAAGCAAGTAAACAAAGAAGTAGCTGCTCTTATTGGTATCAATCAAGCTGCTCGTACTACATGTGTTAAACCTTCCGGTAATGCTTCTGTATTGCTTGAGACTGCATCTGGTATTCATGCAGAGCATTCACCTCGCTATATTCGTCATATTCAGCTTAACAAAGAGACAGAAGTTGCTCAATTAATTGCAAAGACTAATCCTTATATGGTAGAAGAGTCTGTATGGAATGCTAACAATACAGATTACTGTGTAGCATTCCCTATCATTGCTCCAGAAGGTTCTCTATATAGAGATGAGCTATATGGTACTGACTTATTAGAAAAGGTATCACTGGTACAGAATAACTGGGTAGAGGCGGGGACAAACGTGGATCTCTGCGCTGATGCACGTATTAGACATAACGTATCAAATACTGTAACTGTTATGCCTCATCAGTGGTCTCAAGTAGAAGATTATGTCTATAAGAATAGAAACTCATTTGCTGGTATATCTTTTTTAGCTGGTATGGGTGATAAAGACTTTAACCAAGCTCCTATGACAGAAGTACTCACAGAAGATCAGATTGTTAATCGATATGGTAAAGCTGCTTTGTTTGCATCTGGCTTGATTGTAGATACACGCAAGTCTGGTTTCCGTGATCTATGGGATGCTACTATGCAAGCTCAAACACCTGCTGAGTACCGCGGAGAAGTATCTGATCTAAACGCTGAATGGATTCGTCGTTTCAAGAAGTTCGCAGATAACTATTTCATGAATGATCTTAAAGAAGCAGAGTATTGTCTCAAGGATGTTTTTTTGCTACATAAGTGGACTAAGGCACAACAGAACCTATCACCTATTGACTTTGTATCTCAGCTAGAGATTAAAAAGTTTACTGATGTAGATACGATTGGTTCAGCAGCTTGTGTTGGTGGAGCTTGCGAAATAACGTTTTAGGAGAAAACATGGAAGAAGAATATTGGACTGAATGCATTGCCTGCGACACAGAATCGCAGGTGATGGTATTAGATAACGATGAAGAGCCTCAATTCTGTCCAATGTGCGGCTCTCCTATGCAGTTTGAGCGACTAGAAGAAGAGTGATAAATATAAATAATCTTAAGAGGAATTATTTTTATGCTAACATTAAAAACTTTTATAGCAGAAAAGTCAAGGGCTACACTGTATCACGGAACTCCTGCAGAGAATGTTGCGGCTATAATAAAAAATAAAAAAATTGATCCTTCTGAACATGGGCATACCTCTACTACAAGAGATAAGAAATACGCAGCTGCTCATGATATAGGGTGGGATGCACATTTTCATATTAACCATGACACATTAAAACATCATAGAAAAGTTCAACCTACAGATTTCCATATGGGAGGTTCTATAGGTAAAAAAGATCATAATAGGCATGATCATGATATGAGAGATCCAGATTTTAAAAGATCTGAATCTGAAGAAAGTGTTAAAGGTTCTATTCCTATGAAACATGTAAAACAAATTTCAATACATAAAAGTGTTGATAAGAAAACAAAGAAAGAAATAGGTAAAGCTGTTATTGCTCATGCTCCTCATATTAAGGTAAAGACATACGGTTAGAAGAAGAGTGATAAATAATCCCATCGAAAGGTGGGATTTTTTTTATGTGGATATACAATAATAATGAGTATGACGAGACGCCAGAAGAATATCAGGGGTTTGTGTATCTCATAACAGAGCTTGATACTGATAAAAAATATATTGGTAAAAAGTTTTTCTGGAAGCCTAAGACTCTCCCTATAACTAAAAGTAGAAAAAGACGCGTTAAAACTCGTGTAGAGTCTGACTGGCGTTCATACTATGGAAGTTCTAAAGAGGTGCAGCAGCTAGTAGAAGACAAAGGCTCAGATAGCTTTAAACGTGAAATACTACGGCTATGTAAGACAAAGGGTGAATGCTCATATTTCGAAGCTAAATACCAATTTGACAATGATGTGTTGCTTCGCGACGATTTTTACAATGAATTTATAGGATGTAAGATTCATAGTAAACATTTAGAGAAGAGCATAAAAGATGAATACAAACGAATATGACGTAACAGTAATAAAAGTCGTTGATGGAGATACAGTTGATGTAGATATCGATCTGGGCTTTGGAGTGTGTTTAAAAGATGAGCGTGTTAGAATCATGGGCATCGATACTCCTGAGAGTCGCACTAGAGATAAGGTAGAAGACTTATTCGGAGAAGCTGCTAAAGCTAGACTCAAAGAACTTATGAAGCACGGCGGTAAACTGATTACAACAGAGAATAAAGACGGTGAGGATATGAAGGGTAAATTTGGTCGTATTCTCGGGGATTTTAAAGTTAATTATAATGGTGAGATGAAAAGGGTTACAGAGATAATGGAACAGGAAGGTCATTGCGTACCTTACTTCGGCGGCAGCAAAGAGGAGACGCAGGCTCAGCATATGAGAAACCGCACCCGTTTGTTAGCTGAAGGAATTGTCTCTCAAGAAGATTATGATAAAGCTGTAGAAAAGATGAAATAAACAGTTGCACTTCTGAGCGAACCGTATATAATAATATAGCGATATTGAGAGAGGGGATATAATGATATTAGTTGACTATTCAGCAATTGCTATTAGTAACGTAGTAACTCAAAAATTGGATATTGAAGAAGATTTAATCCGTCATATGATTCTTAACAGTCTTAGAATGCATAGAGCTAAACATCGAGAAAAATTTGGTGAGCTAGTTTTATGCATTGACGGCTCTAAGAACTGGCGTAAAGATGTTTATCCTCAATACAAACATAAGCGTAAAGATGCTCGCAAAGAATCTAAGATGGACTGGAGTGAGGTCTTTCGTATTATGAATATGGTCAAAGAAGAGCTCAAAGAGAACTTTCCATACAAAGTAGTAGAGGTAGATGAAGTAGAAGCTGATGATATAATCGGTGTTCTATGTGAAGACACTCAAGAGTTCGGCCGTGGGCAAGACGTAATGATTATCTCTGGCGATAAAGATTTTGCTCAACTTCAAAAGTATAAAAACATATATCAGTACTCTCCTATAACAAGAAAGTATATTAAAGAAGCTACTCCTCGTAAGCAACTTATGGAGCTTATTCTAAAAGGAGATACTGCTGATGGAGTACCAAATGTGTTATCAGGAGACAATGTATTTGTAGATGGTGAGCGTCAGACCCCTTTAAGGCAGAAGAAGATTGATGAACTAATAAACGATCCTAAAGCAATGGGCGAAGAAGTTTATCGTAACTATTTACGCAATAAAAAGCTAATCGATTTAACAGAAACTCCTGAACCTCTAAAGGAGAAGATTATATATAACTATGAAAGCCAGGATAAGTTGGAAAATAAAGGTAAAGTATTTCCATATCTTATTGAGAAACGCTGTCGTAGATTATTAGAAGATATAAAGGACTTCATTTGATATGGTGAATAAAACTACATTATACACCTTTGAGTGTTTAGAAAAAGTAACAAAAGCTAAAACCAAAGAAGAAAAAATAAAACTCCTCCAAGCACAAAACAATAACTGGGCATTAAAAGACTTACTCAGAGGTACTTTTGATGATACTGTAGAATGGCTACTTCCAACAGGATCAGTACCGTATGAACCCGCAGATCCGAGATCACATCCTTCCAACTGGACTCAACACAATAAGAAATTAGCTTATTTTGTTAAGAAAGGCCCTGGAGAGAAAATGATTAAAATTAAAAGAGAAAAAATGTTTTTAGACATTCTCGAGACCGTGCACCCTCGAGATGCAGAGCTTCTTGTTGGTATGATTAACAAGAAGCTGCCTATTAAAGGTGTCACAAAAGCTCTAGTAAAGGAGGCTTTTCCAAATCTAATCTTACGTTAATTTATAGGAGAAATATTTACTTATGAGTAAAATCCAACTTAATAGACTACATAAAGATTTAATAGAACTTAATAGTTATATGGAAAAAGTACGACTACGAGGTAAGTTAGACCTTTTATCTAAGTTGAAACGTAAACATGATTTTTTAAAATCTAAATTGGAAACTTCAAGCTAGGAGGGGGGACTAGCGCAAGCTAGTCCCTTTAATATATGCCAACATATACAATGATTAACATTAAGACTAAAGAAGAAAAAGATATGATTCTATCTTTATCTGAAAGAGAAGAGCTCTTATCTAAAGGTGAATATACACAGAAGCTCTCTACAGCAAAGTTTATATCTCAGCACGGTATGACAATTAATAAAGCTGGATCTGGATGGAAAGAGGTACTAGGTAAAATCTCAAAGGGGTCACCTCAAAATAAAATGAATACGTAATGCAACGAAAAAAATCTATTAATAATTCTATGTATGTTAAAATTGAAGATCTTCTTCAATTTGACCCACTAACCGCTAACCAAGAAAAAACATACAAAGCTTGGGATGATAATGATAATTTAGTATTAGTAGGGTCGGCAGGAACTGGTAAAACATTTACAGCTTTATATCTTGCATTAGAAGATGTGCTAGATAGTGATACAGAGTGGGAGCGAATAGTTATTATCAGATCAATGGTGCCTACAAGAGACATGGGATTTCTACCAGGTACTAAGCAGGAAAAAGAGGATGCGTTTACTGCTCCTTATAAATCTATTTGTAATGAATTACTAGGGGATAAATCTTCCTATAATAAAATGATAACAGCTAAACAAATACAGTTTGAATCTACTTCCTTTATTCGGGGAGTAACTTACGATAACAGTATTATTGTAGTAGATGAAATGCAAAATTTAAATTTTCATGAGTTAGATTCTGTTATTACACGAGTAGGTCGAAATAGTAAAATTATATTCTGTGGAGATTATAAGCAGAGTGATTTTAAGCATAAAGAAGAGAAAAACGGTATTATAAACTTTATACAAATACTTGAACAATTAAAAAATTTTACTGTAATTAACTTTGGATGGGAAGATATTGTAAGATCTGATTTCGTCCGAGATTATATTATGACAAAAGAGATGCTAGGATTTTAAGAGGAGACAATGGCAAAATTTACTAGATATGACCCCCGCAATAAAAAAAACGGTAAACATAAATCACAATCTGTAGATGGTTATAGCCGGATTCGAGAAGTAAGTAATAAAGATAATAAAAAATTACTACAAGAAGTGGTATATGATGATGAGAATGACTATGATGCAACCGAAAATATTCAACTCAACGGATAAAATATTTTATATACTTAATAAGCGATATGAGTACGAGCAATTAGTATCATATAGAAAAAATTATAAGCTACCTTCTTATGATAGTGATATTGAAAGTATACGATACTTTATTAATAATAGTTATAAAAGTAATAGATTTCGTAAAAATTATAAGCAGGTTTTAGCTTTAGCAGTAGAAATAATGGAATATTATAATGAAAAAACTAATCTATCAGGTATACACCGGTAAGCGTAGTAAGTTATATGATTATTGTACAAGTAGTGTAGAAAAATATGCTAAGCGTGTTGGAGCTGAATATATTGTACAGCGGCAACCTATTCTTATGATTAAACCCGATCCATTTCAAACTAATAGGAGTAGAGAGTCATATGAAAAATATGGTGGATTCCTTCCGATCTATGAAAAGGAGAATGCTTTCTCCTACCTCAAGTCGTACGATCAAGTTGCTATTATTGATGCTGATGTTTATATACGCCCTGAGTGTACCGAGTCAATTTTTGATGCTGCTGGTACTGATGTTGACTTTGCTGGTGTTCTAGAAAGAGATATGCCAACTACAAAGGCATATACTAAGAAGATTGCTAATTATTCCCGTATGCAATATGGCATGAACACTCTCAATCATTTATTTGATTGGAAGCATGCTGGAGGTGCTAATTTCTATAATATGGGCATTATGGTTTTAAATAAGTCTATAAGTAAATATTTAAAGGGAGAGACGCCTCAGCAGTTTTTACGTCGACCTCAATTTAAACCTTTTATTGACGGAATGGGAGCATGGAAGTGGTCTACTGATCAAACATTATTAAATGTATGGGTAAAAGAAGAGAAGATGAAGGTAAAGAACCTGTCTTTCCATTGGAATGGTTTATTTACTGGAATTGAAATGGATAAAATTAAAGAATGCCATTTTGTACATTTCTTTTTAAAGGATAAATTACCTACTAAAGGTGAAAACATTGAAGAACTTCTAGCACAGATTTAAAGGTAATTTGGCATGGTAAAAAATATTATACTACAGCATTTTGACGGTGAGTTAAGAGAGTTAGATAGATTGTCTATTATGAATATTCAATCTTATGCTGAAATGGTAGGAGCTGATTACAAGTTAGTAACTGGGAAACCTTTTCGTAGACACCTCACATCTCCTTGCCAAAAAGTTTATATGATCGATGAGAAGTGGGATGATTATGACAATCTTTTAATGTTAGATATTGATATGTTTGCGCCTAATGGTATGACAGACAATGTTTTTAAAGAAGTTGGGATTGGATTATATGAGAATGTCCAGCAAAGACTTCATAGACAGATAGCAAATACATATCCTTTACAAGCCAGTCAAAGGTATCCATACTGGGGTGGAGCAATTTACAAGTTTACTAAGGACATGAGAGTTAAACTGAGATCTGCTCTAGGAGATAATGAAACGTGGATGAACAACTATAATAGGTTATACCATTTTGAAGATGAAGGTATAATGCATACTTTAGCTTTGAAGTCCGACTTTAACCCCAAAGAACCTTATCTTAACAAACGATGGTGTCAATGTAGTTTCCTGCCTAATCCTCAAGACGCTGGATTCATTCATATCAGAACTAAGATTACTCCTCAAGGACCAAAGAGAGAAAAGATAGAAAACTATCAAGCATTAGTTGATCAAGGTATATTATAAGAGAATCTGAGTTATGAAAACAATAAACCCAAAAGATTTATTAACACATAAACGATTTGATATTGCTATTAAATATTTGTATGCATCAAATTTATCAAGTGATTATTATAAAAAGGTATATCGGGAACATCTAGACATTTGGAATGGTTTTTATGAAAAAAACCCAAGGAAAAGTGGATTTGAAGATTTTGATAATGCATTTAAATCAATAATTAATAATGTTGTTGATGAGCCAGTTCCAGTAAATAATGAAGGGCATGTTGCAAATGGTGCTCATAGATTAGCAGCAGCATTGTATCATCAAAGACCTATTAACACTAGAAATACAAATGATAACGAAAATTATCCTATAGAATGTGATTATAGATTTTTTATCAAAAAGGGTTTATCACAAGCAATTTTAAAAAGAGCAGCATTAGAATATGCAAAACTTAAATCTAATACACATATTATTTGTTTATTTCCTATTGCTCATACTCGTATTCAAGAAGTTATGAATATAATTAGTGAATATTGTAATATATTTTATCATTCATCGAACGTATTAAATTCTGAAGGCCAGCTCAATTTAATGAAAGAAATATATCTTGATGACGGTTGGGCAAATGAAGAGGGTATAAGAAAAAAGGGAAACCAATGTTTTAGAGGAAAAACTAATATAACTTTTGTATTAGTAGATGCAAAAAATCTTGAAACTGTAAAAGAAATGAAGAATAAGATTAGATCATTATTCAATGTTGGTAACCATTCTGTTCACATCAACGATACGCATGAAGAAACCGTCAGGATAGCAAAAACAGTATTCAATGATAATAGCATACATTTTCTTAATAACAGAAAGAATGTTTCATTTCCGAACTATAAAAAACTTATAGCTGATATGAAACCAAACGATAATGAAGTAATTACTGGTTCAACGATACTATCATTATATGGTTTAAGAGATTGTAAAGATATAGATCTAATTTATTATAAAGATCCACCAACTGACTCTCATAATCAATATTTAGAAACTCATTATAAATTAACTCTTGATGACATTGTAAATAATCCAAGATACCATTTATATTATAATGGCTTTAAATATGTAACTTTAGATGTAATAAAGAATATGAAAAAACTAAGAAACGAGCCGAAAGACCGTATAGATGTAAAACTAATTGAGAGCTTAAAATGAAGAATTTAATATTTCAAGTGTGGTCAGGTAATCTTAGACCCGGATGTGAATACAGCAAAGAATTATTTGAAAATTATGCAGATCAAATCGGAGCAGAATACAGACTTGATGTAGATCCTAATATTGCTAGCCAAGTATGCGAATATAACATGTATTACGAATGGCTTAATTTTATGCTAGATGATAGTTTTTTAGAGTATGACAACGTAATGCTAGTAGATATGGATGTGTTTCCTATCGAAGGAATAAAAGAAAACATATTTGAAGAGTTTGCATCTTATGAAAAAGATATAGGAATTTGCACCGAACCATTTCAAGGTAAGTATCGCGCTTCTACTACAATAGGCGGTGGAATCAATAATCAAAACGATGAGCTATGGACAAGAGCTGTACAGAAATCTTATAATAAAGTTATGCCAAGAGATAAAGATAGCTATGTTAAGATTTATAATGCCGGAATGGTAATGATATCAAAAAAAGGAATGATTAAAGCTAGAGAGAAGTTTGATTCGTTTCAAGGTTATATTGATAAGATGAAATCATATGGCCTTCCTAGATTTTATCAAAGCGATCAAATGTATATTCATGCGATGGCTATTGTACATACTGATTATGTAGAAATGCATAATGGGTGGAATGGTTACGTTCATTATACGCGAGGACCATTAGGAGAAAAAGAACCTATACATGATGGTCGAACATCTGAACCTAAAATGGTTCATATTCAACTTAGAGGAGCGGATTTCTTTAATAGAGATCAGTTATGGAAAATAACTAATAAACCCTTAGTGGAGTGGCAAAATGACCTTATGGGATAATCTTAGAAAACAGATCGAAGAAGAATATAAAAATAATTCTGCCGGATTTTTAAGACAGCCAACTATTCGAAAATGTCTCCATCCAATACAAAAAGAAATGGTAAATTATTTAAATGAAACTGGAGAGCATTGCCGGTACTTCACTGACTCTATTTACGGTAATCCTCAAATATTAGCTGAAGGTAAATCTTCTGTTACTATTCAACATATTTATTACACTTGGTTAATGAAAAAACACTGGAAAAATATATCATTTAATAATATAATAGATATAGGAGCAGGGTATGGTAATTCTTGTAGATTATGGAAATACTTAGGTCACATCGGCAATTACACAATAGCTGATTTTCCAGAATTTCATAATATGCAAAAGACTTATCTTGAACAAACTTCTAATATAGAAAAAGTAAAATTTAAAACTATTAAAGATTGTTGGGATAATGAAGGTGGACTTCTTCAAGCTACGTTTAGTCTTAATGAAATGCCGTTAAGCGATAGAATACATATAGAAAATAATATAACTAAATATAGCCATATTTTTATAGCTCACAATAAAGAATTTGACGGTATAGATAATTTAAATTATTTTACGGAATTAGGTGAAAATCTAAAATCACATGGATATGAATTAGTACATTACAATTGTGAAATATATACTAAATGCTGGTTTTTTATGGCTAGGAGACAGTAAATTGAAAATTTATAAGTATAAAGATTATGATGAATATATTGAATGGCAAATACGCACTAACAAATCAAAAGCTGGTTGGGTATATGTAAAAGAAAGCACTATACGCCAAATAGTTGAAGTCGCTCCTTTTGCTAGTAATATAATTTGTCATGGAACTAGAGCCGGAGCAGAACAGAAATATTTTAAAAAGTTCTTACGTAACGCGGATATTTTAGGAACTGAAATAAGTGATAATGCTACTGATTATCCTATGACTATCCAACACGATTTTAATATGCAAAAACCAGAATGGATCGGTAAATTTGATATCGTATATTCAAATTGCATTGATCATAGTATTGATCCTAAAGCTACACTTAAAACTTGGAGCGAACAGCTTGTTGAAACAGGAATTATGTGCGTTGAATATAGCCAACGTCAAAGTATTCCTGGTGGCAATGTAAACGATCCTTTAGATGCTACACTCAATGAAATTGTAAATTTAGTTGAAGAAATAGGTATGGTTATTAGTAATAGAATAACGCATAACGTGTCAGCCGGTGGTACAGTTTTAGTATGTAAAAGAGGTTAATATTATGAAATTATTTGTTACAGGCGCTACCGGTTATATTGGCGCCCATTTTGTAAAAACTGCTGCAGAAGCTGGACATACAATTACGGCTGCAGATTTTAATACTAAACAGAACGATATTTTTAAGTACTGTCATAAATTTTATCCTTGGGATATTAGAAATAAACTGCTGAATAATAATCATACATATGATAAAGTAATTCATATTGCTGCGCAAACAAAAGTTCCCAATTCTGTAAAAGATCCTTATAACTATTATATGACTAATGTTATCGGAACTAAGAATGTGATTGATGGCGCGGCATGTGATCATTTTGTGTATTGTTCAACTGGCAGTGCTTTCGAACCACAAAGTAATCCATATGCAGGATCAAAGCATGCAGGTGAATTAGTAGCAAAACAGTTTAAACATAAATGTAGTATCGTACGATTTTATAATGTAAGTGGCAATGATGGTATGGCAAAATATGATGATGAATATAGTCATCTTATAAGAAGAGCAGCTGCTGTAGTTAATGGCAAATTTGATAAGCTGTATATTCATGGAACTGACTTTGAAACAAGAGACGGTACGTGCATAAGAAACTATACACACGTCAAAGATATAGTCGATTCTTTAATGAGAATAACTGAGAACGAACCTACAAATGAAATTGATTGTTTAGGTTCTCCTGAAGGACATTCAGTGAGAGAAGTTGTAGATGCGATGGCTAATGTTTCAAGAGTTAATTTTGAAGTGGTTGAAGGACCTCGCAGAGCTGGTGATATCGCTATATCAACTGTTCCTACTAAATCTAAATATTTTAAACAAAATAAAACATTAGAAGATATGTGCATTGACGCTATAAAATACGAGGTATAAAATGATAAATTCTGAACTGGGGCACGTAAAAACTTTAAAACAGTTTCATACAGAAATTGTAAGACAGCAGACAGAAGCACACGGTAAACATTATTGTGATCATCATGAAGTCATTAAAGATAAGATGAAAGAATGTGAGTCTTATATGGAGCTGGGTACTCACCAGGGAGGTACAGCTGCCGCAGCTCTATTAACTAAACCTAAAAAAGTAGTTCTTGTCGATAAAGATATGTCTAAGTATAAGGAATTTCTCCAGCCTATAGCAGAAGAATGGTGTATAAAACATAAAATTATTTTAAAAGAAATTGAACAAGATTCTACACATCTAAAATCTTCTAGTGGTTCTGTAGATTTTCTTTTAATTGATAGCTATCATCACCCTCAACATATGTCAAGAGAACTTATGACGCATCAAGTCAACATTAAAAAATATATTTTAGCACACGATACTAGTATTATCAATGGCCGCCAGAATAGTTCTTTATATGAAACCCTAGTTACCTTTTGTAAGCAATATCCGTTTAAGATAGTTGAACGGAATGTAGTTGCTGAAGGTTACACCCTACTAAAGAGAGTGTAATGAAAGCATATGCTATAGTCATAAGAGACCACGAGATCTCAGAACACGGACTTAACGGACTGCTTACCAGTTCGTTTAAAGTAAATAACAATTTTGAGATAAACCGTTTTGATGCAATAGTTCCTGATCAAGTAGATAAATTATTAAAAGAATATAATATACAATGGAACTATCCATGGCAGGGAGAGACTATTGATTTTGCTTCTGGATTAACAAAAAGAGCATATGTAACTGCTAGACCTAAAGCTCGTATAGCAGCTGCTCTATCTCATTACACTTTGTGGAAGAAAGTTTTGGAGATAGATGAACCCGTTCTTGTATTAGAGCATGACGCTTGCTTTACATATAAGTTAGATCTTAAGGAACATACCTTAGTTGGAGATATTATAGGTATTAATAACCCGCTTGGATGTACTCGTAAGGCTAGTGTTTACTATCAAAAGATTATTGACAATCAATACCTGTATCAAAAAGCTCCCTATGTAGATAATGAAAATGTTCCGCAAGGCCTTGCTGGAAACTCTGCATATATAATTAAGCCATCAGGAGCTAAGAAGATGCTTAAGCTCGTAGATGAATTTGGTTTGTGGCCGAATGATGCTATAATGTGTAGACAGTTAATTCCAAATCTCTATGTTACACGTAAATTTTATACAACTATACAACATCTTAAGAGTACAACTACCCAATGAAAAATTATGTTATTACTATGATGACTACATCTCAGTCAGTTAAGTCTGCAGAACGATGTATCAGATCTGGCAAGCTTAGAGGAGTCTCTATTGATAAATGGGCTGCTACTGTGCCTAATGATCTCCTACCAGGATTATTAGAAGCTTCTGGAATTAAACAAGAAGGGTTTAAAGAGAAATACTCCCGTTTAGACAATTGTGTAGCTGCATTTTACTCTCACTGGTCTCTGTGGCAACATTGTGTAGATATACAGCAACCTATTACAATATTTGAGCATGACGCGGTTATTGTAGATTATATTCCACTGTTGCAGCATAACGGATGTATTAATATAGGAAAGCCGTCTTACGGTAAATTTAATATACCTCCTATGCTTGGAGCTAATCCTCTTACATCTAAAAGATACTTCCCTGGCGCTCATGCATACCAAATTAACCCAAAAGGTGCACAAAAACTTATTGATCAATCTAGAGTACATGCAAGACCTACAGATGTATTCTTACATTTAGATACATTTCCGTGGTTACAGGAATATTACCCATGGCCAGTCGAAGCTAGAGATACTTTTACAACAATACAAAAAACGGAAGGGTGCTTAGCTAAGCATAGTTATAATGACAGCTACAAAATCATCTAATCTCTTTATTACAGGATGTGATCATAAAACTCAATGGCAATTACCCTGGTTTGTAGAGAATTTTAAAAAGCATAATTCAAAGGCAGAACTGCTAATCTTTAATTTTGGGATGACAGAAAACCCTTTCCCTGATATGAGTGTTAATCATAATAGTCAAGATAAGGGGTGGTTTAAAAAACCCTCAGCTATGATGAAAGCATCTCTTACAGCAGATAAAGTGTGTTGGTTAGATACAGATTGTGAAGTAAGAACAAATATTGAAGATATATTTCAGTATACAGAGCCTAATAAACTTTGTATGGTAGAGGATGTTCCGTGGTCTAAAAGAAGAGGGGAAACTTGGCATAACTCTGGAGTTGTAGCCTTTGAAGGTACTCCTACAATTTTAAGTGACTGGGCGACGAGAGTATCTTATTATCCTCAGGAGGGTGATCAAGAAGTCTTACACAGTATGCTATCTGATCCTTTAAAACGAATGATACATATAAAAGATATTTCAAGAGAGTATAATACACTCCGTATTGATCTTCTCGATAACACAGCTCCTAAAAATATAAAAGTAATGCACTGGACCGGTGCAAAAGGTAATGATCATATTAGAGGTTTATTATGAGTAGAGTAGCACATATTATAGGTAATGGAGATCAAGCAATTCTCTACAAGCCAGCTAAAGGGTTAAAGATTGCATGCAATCAAGCACCGTTCACTATAGAGAATCTTTTTACATCCTGTATAGTTGATTTTAAGATGTGTGCAGCTTTAACAGAAGGTAGTGTACAGATTGATGGTAATTGGACATTAGGATTTAGACCTAAGATCTGGTACGATCAGAATAAAGGTAATTTTAAAATGAAATTTGGTCATAAGATTAGAGGATTTTATACCCACGTTCCTGAATACACTAGACTATCTCCATCTGAAGGAAAAGGTCAAATGTATACTAATTTTAATTGTGGTCATTTTGCAGCACATTATACTGCTAATCATCTGCAAGCTGATGAGATACACATGTATGGATTTGACTCTCTATTCGATATGAACTTAAGAAGCTATACAGATTTTGTACTAAATTCAGACAGAGGGTCTACTAATAATCTTAGGTTATCTGATAAATGGAGACCTATATGGAGTGGTATATTTAATGAGTTTAAGGATAAGCAGTTTATTTTATATCATAATCATGATCAGCTTAAGCTCCCCAAATTAGATAATGTTGAAGTTAGAGTAAAATAACAGTTGCACTTTGTTTCTTTTGAGACTATAACTATAGTATGATAGTTGAATTTGAATCTCGATTTGCTAAAAGTAAGCAAGATTTAATCTGTAAGCTAATAGCGTTTGGCCAGTCAAAGTTATTTCCACTTGAAGACGATGTTTATATAAATATTAGTGCTATGCGCAAACAAGGAGTATGTGGCGATTGCATGTACGAAGACGATAACGAATTTAGTATTCGTCTCGACAAATCTTTAACCCCCGATAATTTAATAACTACTGTACTACATGAGTTAGTTCACGTCAGTCAATACCTTCGGGGAATGGTTATGGTAAATGACTTACCTTATGAAGAACGTCCACATGAGATAGAAGCTCATAGCATGGAGAAACAACTAACGGAGGCTTTCTATGGCCAGTTCTGAAGATGAAAACTTTGATAAGCATTGCAGTGACCTTATAGATGATAATATCAATATGTTAGTACCTTGGTACCTTATGGCTGCTTATGCTTATTATGTAGAGGATCGTCCTCTTCTATCAGATAGCTATTTTGATAGATTGGCAAAAAAGATGCTAAGTGAATGGGATAATATAGAACACATGCATAAGCATCATATAAGTAAAGATATGTTAGAAGCGGGTACATTTTTAGGTGAGTACCCTTCCAGAGTACAATATGTAGTTCAAGATTTAAGAGGTAAAAATGCAAGACAGCGATGACCCTTGCGATGATGTAGTAACTAACAATTTAGATGGATGGATAAGAAGTGACAGTAGTAGAAGTGGCGAGACGAATTCTCGACAAAGATTGGAAAGAGATACCAGAAGTGGATATCAGGACTCTTGGACTCGCTTTGAGCATGGTTGAGGTGATAAATAAGAGTAAATAGGAGCTCTTATGAAAGTAGAAATGTCCCAAGCGATCCAGGCTCAGATGTATGGCCACCCCAATGTGTATCCTAATAGCGAGCATAT
>Ga0222716_10002041_pt1 | contig 16520 bp, 17 predicted proteins | sample C33_13DmetaG_FD_165044 | JGI IMG/M metagenome (GOLD analysis project Ga0222716, IMG submission 165044) | Estuarine water microbial communities from San Francisco Bay, California, United States - C33_13D | ecosystem: Environmental > Aquatic > Marine > Unclassified | place: USA: California... | reverse complement strand
CAGCTTGTCTGTAAGTTGTTTTTTAACCTTGATACCAACTAATGCAGTTTTTGAACGATCACGAATGCTGTTGTATGTTAATGGGTTATCTACACCCGTTTCAGTATAGCCATCTTGTTTCACCAACGCATATCTCAGAGCCAAATAAGGTCTTAGTAATAATGATGATGTTGCGGCATAGTTATAGGACAGTTCAGCCACATAGCTTTGGCTATCAATGTCTGTCTTCCCTCTTCCCGCTTCTGAGGTTCCTGTCACTGACCTTTTAATACTCGCATCTTTACTTTGATAGGCGTTGGCTACTTTAACCTGCCAACCCAGTTGATTTGCATTCTGATTCCACACACCAATTAAGCCTACTAACGGTCCTTTGTTTTCTACATCAATGTTGTGGGCTGTATTGTAGTTCAGATTTTGATCGATAAACCCAGCGATTCTGAAGTGATTATCTATTTTATATCCACCCGTAGCTACGAAACTGTTTGTTTGCATCGATGGGCTCTGAACATCGGTATATCGATTACCAAAGGAAAAACAACCACCTTTTGCATCAAAAAAATTACAGTCGTAGGTGTTCATATTGGCAAAGTTAGCGCCTGCGGTGAGCGAGTTTAAGTTCCCCTGTAACTGACCTTTAATGGCTTGAATAGAGGTTTGTGTATCGGCAGCTGAGGGTCCATTGGTTGCAAAATTCAAATCCCATGCTAAGTCGCTATCCGTATCGGTTAATGTCCATGTATACGAAGTACCAGATAGTGTAACGGTACCCGTGGTGGTATTGTTTAATTCAGCTAAGGTTAAGCCATCAATAACACTTGAATACGTTGCACTGGTGTCTATAGTTGAGGTTGAATGTACACCAAAATTAGTTGTACCAGAAACTGTGCTAAAAATAACCTGACCATAGTCTGAAGTTGAATTGATAATTATCTGATAATTAGTAGGCAGGATCCAGTAAAATTTAACAGGATCAGAAGTTGCATAACCTTGATCATTATAAAAGTTAGTAAGTGTTCCTTGATTAATTATGTCGTAATAAGCATTGTATGTTGTGGTGAGTGTTCCAGTATTTATTAAAGTTGTGATATCCGACGCAACTGATATATTAACAGCATAACCCCTGGCAGATATTGTTCCCGTATTACTCAAAGTTGTGATTGTTGAAGCATTTACATAAACGCCATTAAAATTTGTGGCTGAAATAGTGCCATTATTTGTTAATGTTGTTAGACGCGCCCCATCAGTCAACGATATTGCATAACTAACACTGTTGTTTACAGTGCCGTTATTCAAAATAGAACCATACACAAGGTTGTTATATTTAATTGTATAGTTTGTTGAGGAGGTAATAGTACGACTGGCATTAATTATTAAATCTTCAAGCGCATATGAGCTTGCATCTATTGCCACTGATCCAGTGTTGGTAATATCTGCATCAATTGTTAGCGTATTTGCAAAAGCTTCTGTCAATGTAAGAGCGTCACAGTCAATACTTATGGTGTAGTCAGCAGAGTAATCAGCAATTGAACATGCTGCCGAGAAAGCTTGAGGAGATAGAGATAATAAAGAAAGTGAAACGAAAGTTTTTAATGTTTTGTAGTTTGAATTATGGATACATATCCCCTCCTAAATTTAAGCATAAATATATTTTATGTAAGATTAACATCAACCAGACAATCATGTGAGGTTGGTGAGTTTCCCATATCCCCAAAAGCATTTGAGCTCACCGAATTCACCACACCATTATTCAATTGACGCCAATACCCGAGTGTCGCAACCACTATACCAGGATTTACATCATTGGATACCTTTGCAGCTGCTTCAAAAGAGCCCCGGTCATTAAATACCTTTACCTTTTGTCCTTCTGATATTCCTCTTTCTTGAGCATCCTTTGGATTAATTAATACAAATTGCTCACCCTGCCCTTTGAGTTTATTTTCGATATTGGCATAGCTAGAATTAATAAATCCATGACTCTTAGGCGCTAGAATATTCAGTGGATACTTTTTAGCTAGCTCTGGATTCGCTTCATGCGTTTCGCGAGATGGAACGTAATCAGGTAGTTCGGGAATATCTTCACCTGGTTGAAAATCTTCATACATCTGGCGAAATGGACCCGCCACAAAATTTTTCGCCCCCACGACCCTGAACTCACATTTACCAGACGGCGTTGGAAAGTTTCCCTGTTTATGCGGTGCACGGTTGTCCTTTGTACCGACATTCAGCCTTGCATAACCATATTTTTTTAAATAATTAAGATCAATTCCCTCGCATGCTGGAGCATTCCAGTCAATGTAGTTTTCTAAGCATTCAGTGTCATTCCATTTAAAATTATCTTCTTCAAAACCGAGACGCTTTGCGAGCTGCCTAAAAATTTCATTATTGGGTAAACACTCACCGGGTGAATCTATACATTTTTCATTATAGGTGAGATAGAGATGGCCCCAGGAGAGAATAATATCCTCTTGCTCCGCCCCCATGGAGGCTGGTAATAGAATATCAGCAAAAGCTGCGGTATCTGAAATAAAGTGTTCAGCAGAAACAAGGAATAAATCTTCACGCTTTAAGCCTTCAAGAATTTTTTCTGATTCTGTGGCCTGGGTGACAGGATTGGTATTCCAGCACATCATCGATTTAATCGGAACTTTGAGTTTTTGTTCCCCGGTTAAAACTCGACCTAATTGTAAGTTATTGACCACCTGAGTTCCTTTAGGAATTAAGTCGGGACGACAAATGACATCAAATTTATAGGGGTGTTCCCACACAGGAAACTGAAGGATACCCCCACCCACATGACGCCAGGCTCCGGTTAACGCAGGAAGTGCGGTCACTGCACGAATCGCCTGACTGCCGCCATAGCTCTTTTCGAGAGCGACCCCAATGCGAATGGCAGAGGGCTGTGTGGTCGCGTATTCACGCGCAAGTTTTCGAATATCTTCGGCGGGAATACCGGTAATTTCAGCAGCCCACTCTGGTGTTCTCTGTTTTGCTCGTTCAGCTAATTCGGGATAGCCGACCGTATAGTTATCGACATAGTCTTGATCCACCAACCCCTCTTCAATAATCACATGCATCATGGCCATGGCAAGTGCCCCATCGGTTCCAGGTTTTGGACAAATATGCCAGTCTGCTTCTTTTGCAGTTCGAGACGCATAGGCGTCAATGACGACAACCTTAGATCCATTTTTTTGCGCTTCTTTAATAATATGCCAGTGATGTAAGTTGGTGCTGACAGAGTTACAGGCCCAGACAATAATGAATTTTGAGTGGATAAAACTTTCCGGGTCTACACCCGCGGTCGGACCAATGGTCAACAACCAGGCTGTGCATGAGCCCTCGCCACAGAAGGTTCGTTCAGTGACCGTCGCGCCTAGTCTGGCAAAAAAAGCATCTCCGCCATTGAGCCCATGAACCAACCCTTGATTACCCAGATAACTATTGGGCATAATCGCCTCCGCACCATGCTCATTAATAATCTGTGTCCATTTGCTGACAATGGTGTCAAAAGCCTCGTCCCAAGTAATTCTTTCAAATTGTTTTTCACCCTTGGGCCCTACTCTTTTCATGGGATATAACAAACGATCTGGATGGTAATGGCGCTTTTCGTAATCGTTTAATTTGACACATAATCCACCGCGCGTCATGGGGTGGTCGGGATTTCCTTGGACCTTGATTAGCTTTTTATCTTGAACATGAAACACCATGGAACAGGTATCGGGACAATCATGTGGACAGCCCCCGTGATGTTTATTAATAACAGACTTTAAATCACCATCCATACAGAATCCTTTATAAATAGATCTTATGATTCAATGTAGCACAAAAAAAAAGCCCTGCAAATAGCAGGGCTTTTGTTTAAGCAAATAATAGTTAGTTAGAAAAGGCGATGTTCATACAACGGTCATTAATAAACGTAAATTCAATTCTTTTCCAGGTTGTATCTTTACCTGATTTAACAATGTTGGAGTAGTACCACATATCGACCTTATCTTTCTTTTTGTTGTCTTTGTTGTCCGTCGGCCGGCCTATCACAGAGCTGGCTTCTTTGGGTTTGACCGCAATTTCTTTACTGTCGGGTTCACCAAGATATTTTTCAATTCGCGCTTTAGGCTTGCCATTAAAAAGAGTTAAAAATTCATCTTCTGAATAAACTTTCTTCTCAGCATAGCCAACAGAGATCAATAAAAAGGATATTAGGGTAAGAATAAATAATTTTAATTTCATGAGCTTTCGAATTCCTATTAATTTAAATTTAATTGTAAACCATCATATGCCAGATAAACATTATCCGGTAAGTCTGAAGATACCGCATCATACTCTATATCATGAGTCATATGAATAAAAAAAGTTCGCTTTGCTTTGATTTTTTCACTCATCTCCAGGCTTTGCTTAAAGCCATAATGAGAAAAATGGGGTTCATAGCGAAGACAATCTAGCAGCAGTATGTCCACACCTTGGAGTAAATCGAGCGTTGATTCTGGAATCTCAGAAACGTCGGTAATGTAGGCTAAATTACCGAGACGATAGCCTAAAATTTCCATGCGTCCATGAATCACAGGAAGCGGAATAATTTGGGTCTCTTCTATGTGAAAGGGTCCATTCACAATATTAGCTTGTAACACCGGAGTTTCCCAAAATTGGCTTTCTTCACGAATGGCATAATTAAATTTTAATTTTAATTCCTTCATCGTATTTTCATTGGCAAAAATGGGGATGGCTTGCTTATATTTTTGACAATAAGCCCTTAAATCATCAATGCCATGGCAATGATCTGCATGATGATGGGTAAAGAGAACAGCATCAATTTTGTGAATTTTTTCACGCATGGCCTGCATCTTAAAGTCTGGTGAGGTGTCAATCAGAATATTGCTGCCATTATCAAGCGTGATAATTGAGGAACACCGACTTCTCTTATTTCTTATATTACTTGAGTGACAGACCGGACACTCACATCCAATGACCGGAGTCCCGGCACTTGAGCCCGCCCCTAATACAGTAATTTTCATGACGATTGAGGTTGTATCTTATTAAACAAGTTAAAGAAATTCGCCGATGTCACCTCGGCAATGGTTTCAATGGGAATATCTTTTAAGCGACTGATTTCCTCGGCCACATGAATCACTTTAGATGGATCATTGGTTTTGCCTCGAAATGGCACGGGGGCAAGGTAGGGTGAATCCGTCTCTATCAGCATGCGTTCCAGAGGTAATTTTTTTGCCGTTTCTTTTAAATCAATTGCATTTTTAAAGGTAACGATGCCTGAAAATGAGATAAAAAAATCAAGTTCGATCGCTTGCATCGCCATTTCGTATGTCTCGGTAAAGCAATGTAAAACCCCTCTTGTTCCCGGGGCCAGTTCTTCTTTTAAAATTTGGATGGTATCTTCACGGGCTTCACGGGTATGAATGATTAAGGGTAAATGAGATTCATTAGCGGCACGGATGTGTTTGCGAAAACGCTCACGCTGCCATTCTAAGTCCCCTTTGAGCCTAAAGTAGTCCAAACCTGTTTCGCCGATGGCCACAACCTTGGTCTTGGAAGCAATGGATACCAATTCCTCAATGCTGGGTTCGACAATATCTTCATAATCCGGATGTACACCAATAGAGGCATATAAATTTTCATGTGCTTGACTGAGCTCATCAATCTCACTAAATTTGTCCATTTCGACTGACACACAGAGGGCATGGGTTACTTTATTCTTCTGCATATTGAGCAGAATGTCATCCAGGTTATTGCGTAGCTCTGGAAAATTTAAATGGCAATGCGAATCAACAAACATTAGTTAAAAATCCTTTTATAATCGATCATCATGGCATCCAATGCCATTGACTTATTGATGGGGGTATCTGAAAGCCGAGCATACTCGTTTAATTTTTTGTAAAAATTTAAGGTCTCTTTATAAGATAAAGTTTTGCTGATTTGTTCAATCTTATCTTTAATATTTGTGAAGTAATGCAGCTGTTTAAATTCAGTGTAGCTTGAAAGATCAAAAATCCATTTTTGCATGATTTCGATGAAAAATCCTAACCCACTCGCTAACAAGGCGTCATTGACGTGCATCATGTCAAAAGATTTACCCTTCATCAGTAAAGACACAATGCTATTTAAAACCTCATGATCACTGGCCAGTTGAATTGCAAACAATGGTTTATTTCCAGATAAATCAATAAATTTAATAGCATCCTGATGACCTTGTTGTTCAAGATAGCTCTCGGTTTGCTCCCTGGTCGGTGAGGGTAAAAAATGAATGGATGAGCGGCTACGAATGGTGGGTAAAATTTTATGTAAATTTTTACTATTTAAAACAAAGAAGGTGTTGGTTGGAGGCTCCTCTAAATTTTTTAGTAACGCATTTGCCGCACTGGTCGATAAGACATCCGCATCCTTAATATAGATGATCTTGTAATCTTCCTGGCTGCTGCTGGCTAATTCAATAAAGGAGGACAATTCTCGGATCTGCTCAATCGTCACCACAGCCGTTTTCAACTCTGGATTTTTTTCAATGACGCGAAGTTTGGGATGTTCAACAAATGAGTATTCACAAGACTTACAGTGGCCACAGGCTTGCTCGTGAATATTCGGTTGCTCACATAAGGCGTTTCTTAACAAGCTCTCTATAAGGTGTTCACTGCCCTCTCCGGCTTGCGAAATAAATAAGTGTGTTTGTGTTTCTAAAAAAGCTTTTGCAAAGGCGGGTTCATAGAATGTTTGGTACCAGGGTATCATTTGATCAACACATCCAATCTATCTTTAATTTTAGATTGAATTGCTTCAATTGATTGCGTCGAATCAAGAATGAAATAGTGAGGGTCAGACTTAGCTAAATCGAGATACACATTTCGCACCCCATTAAAAAATTCAATGGATGATTTTTCAAATTTATCCAGATCTCTTTCACCACTGATCCTGGACTTAGCAATACTCGGATCAAGATCAAAAATAAAAGTCAGGTCAGGTTTTAAATGGGGATGCACTATTTTTTCAAGGGACTGAATAAAGGCAATATCAATTTTCTTTCCACCATGCTGATAAGCGTAAGAGGCATCCGTAAATCGATCACAGACAACAGAGGTCTCATTTTGAAGTGTGGGCTCAATCAATACTTTTAAATGTTCACTGCGAGCTGCAAACATGAGTAAGGTTTCCGTATTCACGTGCATCTCATGGTGCAATAATAACCCTCTTAATTGTTCCCCTAAAGCTGTTCCTCCCGGTTCGCGGGTTTGTATGCAAGGGTATTCACAATCTTGCAAATATTGAGCTATAAAATCTAAGTGGGTGGATTTACCTGCACCATCTATCCCCTCCACAGTGATAAAAAAAGCCATTATTTATTATTCCTTTGGTATAAGTTTACTGCGTCATTATGTTCAGATAAGGTGTCTGAAAACTTATGACGATGATTTCCCATAGCCACAAAGTATAAGGCTTTTGTATTCGCAGGATTTAATGCCGCATTGATCGATTGGTAACTGACAATGCAAATGGGTGTGGGGGGAAGTTCTTTGCGGGTATAGGTATTGTGTGGATGATCATTTCTTAAATCGTTTTTACGAATATTTCCATCAAATTTTTTGATGCCATAAATGACTGTAGGATCACTTTGTAATGGCATACCTATGTTAAGACGATTCACAAATACTCCAGACACCATCGATGCCTCATCATAAAAAGTGACCTCTTTTTCGATAATCGAGGCCATGATAAGCGCCTCATATGGATCATTATAAGGAAGATTGGTGGATCGATGATTCCAAGCGAGTTTTAATTTTCGATCAAGATGTTGATGAGCCATTTTTAATAAGGCAACATCCGTGGTATTTTTTATAAAGTAATAAGTATCTGCGTAAACGAGCCCCTCAAGACTTTTGGCATCAATATTTAGCTCTTGTAAAATTTTTGCTTCATTAAATTCATCTAAGGTTTTTTTGATGTAAGGATTATCTTGGATGGTTTGAAAAACCTGTTTAATAGTTTGACCTTCCACAAAGGTAATGGCATGAGTGGTCTCTAAACCCTGAGTAATCATACGAATTAGATCAACCGAATTATCCCCATTTTTAATCCGATAACTGCCCTTTTTGATATTGTTTTGATTACCCGTGATATAGAACAGTAACTTAAAGCGCCAGGGTGAGCTAATTAATTCCTGCTTATGGAATTCAGAAATGACTGAATTTAAATTTGATCCCTCTGGAATTTCAAAATCTTGATTACTGTCGTTCACATTAATTTGAAAAAATAATAAATGAATGGATAAAAAAATAACGGCTAGTACGATGGCAATGCGATGAAAAACATAATGTTTATTAAATAAAAATTTAAGGTACTTATTTTTTGACATGGTTAAATTTTAAAGCAGAATTAAGTTGCTGGCTAATTGATGGATTGATTTTAAATTTAAACTCATCGTATTTAATAACCGGAGTAATGCCATACACAGAATTCATTAGATACATTTCATCAAAATGTTTGAGACTGCCATAGTTTACTGGCTTAGCAGTAAAGGGAACGGTATTTTTTTCAAAGTATTCAATTAGTAATTGTCGACTTACGCCCTGCAAACCAAACTGATTCAAACTGGGTAATATAAATTTATTCCTTTGTTTAAAAAATACGCAATGATAGGCGCCCTCAATGATATTTTGCTTATGGTCTAACATGATTCGGTCATGAATTGATTTTCGCTTCCCGGCCAGTGCTAAAACGTTAATGAGGCGATTCAAATGCTTTATATCGGAAATAGAATTTTTATCCAAGAGCATGCTGGCCGTTTCAACGCTCACTCCTGTTTGATTATTTATAAACTTTTTTTGATCATAATCAAAACTTTGTATGATCACATTAGGTGTCATCATGGTTGAATAATCATAACCCCTTGCCGACTCTCCTCGAGTGATTATAATTTTGATGACTTTAATATCTTCTTTAGGACAGAGCTTTTGGATGTCGTTTAGAATATCTGAGCTCTTTGGGACTGATATATGTATGGCTTTGGCGTCTTGTTTTAATTTTTGGTAATGCTTAGTAAAGTGTGGAATGTTGCCTCGGTTACAAACTAATGTCCTAAAAACACCGTCGCCATATTGGAACCCTCGGTCTTGAACCGATATCTTGTTTTCAAATTGACCGTTGATGAGCGTTGTATTCACAACCTGATTAAACTGTATTAAATACTAAACTACCGTTTGTGCCGCCAAACCCAAAGTTGTTTTTTAAAGCAGATTTAACTTTAATATCACGAGCTTCATTTGGCACGTAATCGAGATCACATTCTGGATCTGGATCTACCAAGTTTATAGTTGGCGGTGATTTTTGATGATAGAGGGTTAATACCGTAAATATTGATTCGATACCCCCTGCCCCTCCCAGGAGATGTCCAGTCATTGATTTTGTTGAATTCACTGCAAGTTTATAAGCGTGATGACCGAATAATTCTTTTAGTGCATTGGTTTCATTGATATCGCCAAGTGGTGTAGAGGTTCCATGCGCATTGATAAATCCAATATCTTCAGGATTCAGTTGTGCATTCTTTAAGGCATTCGCCATGGAGCGTCTTGGGCCGTCTGTGGAAGGTGCGGTAATATGATAAGCGTCAGCACTCATTCCGTACCCAGTTAATTCAGCATAAATTTTAGCACCCCGTTTTTTTGCAGATTCATACTCTTCAAGGACCATGACACCGGCGCCCTCTCCGATCACAAAACCATCTCGCCCTCTGTCCCAAGGCCGAGAAGCTGATTCTGGATCATCGTTTCTGCTGGATAAGGCTTTCGCAGAAGCAAAACCAGCAACAGATAATTCGGTAATGGCTGCTTCAGATCCTCCAGCGACCATCACATCTGCATCGCCATATTCAATCATTCGTGCAGCATCTCCAATGCAGTGGGTTCCTGTGGTACAAGCGGTTACGATAGATATATTAGGCCCCTTTAATCCATACATGATGGAAAGATTGCCTGAGATCATATTAATGATGGTTCCTGGAATAAAAAATGGAGACACTCTGCGCGGGCCTGATTCATCATAGGTATCGTTTGTATTCTCAATCATGCCTAAGCCGCCAATTCCAGATCCAATAGCCACGCCGATTCGTTCGGCATTAGCTTCCGTCACCTCGATCCCAGAATCTTTAAAAGCTTCCATTCCGGCTACTAAGCCATACTGGATAAAGGTATCAATACGTCGTATTTCTTTTGGAGGAAGGAACTCGGTTGGATCAAAGTTTTTCACTTCTCCAGCGACTTGAGAGGCAAAATTACTTGCATCAAATTTGGTGATTTTGGATATTCCGGACTTACCTTGAAGGGCATTTTGCCAAGATTCATTCACTCCTATTCCGATAGGAGTGACCAATCCCAGTCCAGTCACTACGACTCTTCTACGGGACATATGATTTAATAATTATTGATTGTTATTGATGTAATCAATAGCTTGCTGAACTGTTGTGATTTTTTCAGCATCTTCATCAGGAATTTCAGTACCGAACTCTTCTTCAAGAGCCATTACTAATTCAACTGTGTCGAGGGAGTCTGCGCCTAAATCATCAATAAAGGATGATTCATTCTTAACATTAGCAGCATCTGTACCTAATTGCTCAGATACAATTTTTTTAACTCTTTGTTCGATGTCAGACATCTAATTACCCCTTATTATTAAAAACGCTATTTTAGCAAAAACTGGCTGTTTTGATACAAAAAAGTTTAACTTTTTTAAGCCATTAACATGCCCCCATTGACATGAATTGTTTCACCTGTTATGTACGCTGCATCGTCAGATGCTAAGAAGCAGACGACCTTTGCCACCTCTTCTGGATGACCGAGTCGGGCAAGCGGAATTAAGTTAATTAGCTTATCTTTGTGTTCTGGATTTAGCGAGCGAGTCATGTCGGTATCTATAAAACCAGGGGCAACACAATTCACGGTAATATTTCGGCTTCCTAATTCTTGCGCTAATGATTTTGAAAACCCCGTGATGCCTGCTTTGGTTGCCGCATAATTCACCTGACCGGCATTACCCATATGACCAACAACTGAAGAGATATTAATGATTCGACCCACTCGTTTTTTCATCATCGGTTTAATTACCGCTTGAGATAGTTTATACACAGATTTTAAGTTTGTTTGAATGACACTATCCCAGTCATCATCGCTCATCCGCATCAACAGAGTATCTTTAGTAATCCCAGCATTATTGACTAAAACTTCAACATCGCCATACTTCTCTGAAATCGTGGTTAATAACTGTGTGATAGATTCATTATCGTTCACATTAAGCACCATTCCATGGCCCTCAAGATTATGCAGAGCAAAGTTTTTTTGGATAATTTCAGCTCCTTGGCTGGAGGTAGCTGTACCAATGGTTAAAAAATCTTTTCTCGCTAATTCCACTGCGATTGATGCGCCAATTCCACGACTGGCTCCGGTAACTAATGCAATTTTTTTCATATCTAAATCTCTTTATATTTTAAAATTCATTAAATGATTCATCTGAGTTGATGGCTAGCATTTTCAAGCCTTCAGATAAAACGATTCTTTTATTTAAGCCAGTTAAAACTTTACCAGGGCCGCACTCAATGATTGAATCAATTCCACAAGATTCTAAATAGCGAATAGAGGCAGTCCATTGAACTGGGCTTGATAGCTGGGCAATGAGATTTGATTTAATCTCGTTACCTTGGGTCACGGGTTTTGCAGTCACATTTTGAATAATCGGGACTATTGGATCCTTAAAGACAATGTTATTTAAAAAATCAGCAAATTGTATTTCAGCTTCTTTCATCAGTGAGCAGTGTGACGGTACACTGACCGGTAACATTAATGCGCGCTTTGCTCCTTTTTCTTTGAATTCTGGGAGGATATCTTCAAGAAGCTTTTTTTCGCCGGCAATGACTATTTGACCTGGAGAATTGTAATTTACAGGCTCGATCACACCCTTACTTTGATGAGCTAAACATATTGCTTCAACCACATGATCATCTAGTCCGAGAATCGCAGCCATGGCTCCTTCGCCAGGCGGGACTGCATCTTGCATCAATTGAGCTCTTTTATGAACAATTTTAACGGCATCTTGAAAACTAAATACATTTCCTACCAGAGCTGCGGTCAACTCTCCCAAGCTGTGCCCTGCTAGGTAATCTATATTAAGATCTGGTTTTTTACTTTTTAAAAGCTGATATGTTGCATACCCCGCAACCAACATTAAAGGTTGAGTGTAAATGGTTTGATTGATTTTTTCATTATCTTCGATAATGAGATCAAAAAGATTTTCACCCACAATATCGGATGCCTCGTTAAAAACATCCTGAACGTGCGAGCTAGTAAACCCATTCATCATTCCAACAGATTGTGACCCTTGGCCAGGAAACACTAAAACATTCTTCATTTTAAATCCTTACGAGAGATGAGCCCCATGTAAAACCCCCACCAAAAGCTTCCATTAAGATGAGTTGACCTTTTTGAATACGACCTGTTTTAATACCCTCATTGAGGGCAAGTGGGATTGAGGCTGCAGAGGTATTTCCATGCTTATTAATGGTAACGATGACATTATCCATCGACATATCTAATTTTTTAGCTGTTGCCTGCAAAATCCTAATGTTTGCTTGATGGGGCACAAGCCAATCGATATCTTTTTTTTCATAGCCACTCCCCTTTAACGTTTCATCCACAATTTGATCTAAAGTATTCACCGCAATTTTGAACACCGCATTTCCCTGCATTTCAATTGTATTCGGTTGATTTCCCTTTGACTCGCGGGGCACGTGCAGCAATTCCTCATGCTCGCCATTACTATTAATAATATTCTTTATAATACCGGGCTCATCTGAAGCCTCAACAATCACAGCCCCAGCTCCATCTCCCCAAAGAATCGCATTTGATCGATCACTGTAATCCGTAATTGTTGACATCGAATCAGCACCAATCACAAGTATTTTTTTAAAAACACCAGATCGAATAAAGCTATCAGCGGTTGCCAAGGCATAGATAAACCCACTGCAGACAGCTTGAATATCAAAAGCAGGAATATTTTTTAAATTTAGTTTGCGTTGAACAGCACAGGCAACGCTGGGAAATATTTTATCGGGGGTGGTTGTGGCCACCAGAATTAAGTCAATTTGATTTTTTAGTGAATCATTATTTTTTAATGCATCTTGAGCAGCAGCATACGCTAGATCTGATGTTTTTTGGCCCTCTTCAACAATATGTCTTTGTTGTATCCCTGTTCGAGTTTGTATCCACTCGTCAGATGTATCAAATATTTGCTCAAGATCTTTATTTGTAAGAATTTTCTTTGGTAAATAAGAACCGTAAGCTACAAACTTTGAAAATTTCATAATTTAGATGAGTGACTGGTCAATTTTTAGTTGCTTGGTAATTTTTAAAACCACATTATTTTTTGCTTCTTCGTAGGCTGTAATTAAAGCATGCTCAAATGAATATGCGTCCGCACTACCATGACTTTTAACCACTATACCATTGATTCCTAAAAATGCAGCGCCGTTATATCTTCTCGGATCTAAACGTTTTTTAAATGCTTTTAAAACCGGCAGCGCAAATAATGCTAACAACTTAGTTAACATATTCTTTTTAAATTCTTGGCTTAAAAAACTCGCGAACATTTTTGCTAGGCCTTCAGTTGTTTTTAAAGAAACGTTACCCACAAATCCATCACAAACAATCACGTCAGTTGTTCCCTTGAAAATATCATTGCCCTCAATATTTCCATAAAAATTCAGATGGCTCTTTTTTAACAATTCATAGGTTTCTTTTGTTATTTCATTACCTTTCATCGCTTCTGAGCCGATATTCAGTAATCCAATCTTTGGATTTTTTTTCTTTAAAATTACAGACGATAAAATGGAACCCATAATGGAAAATTGCATCAGGTGATGACTTGTACAATCGGTATTGGCTCCCAAGTCAAGCATACAAGACATGCCTTTCTGATTTGGGAGAAAAGAAGCAATAGCTGGACGGTCAATTCCAGGAAGCATTTTAAGAACGAACCGACCTGTTGCCATAAGAGCTCCGGTATTACCTGCACTAACAACCGCATGAGCTTTTTTATCTTTAACAAGATTGATCGCCAGTCGCATTGATGAATTTTTCTTATTTTTTAAGGCCGACTGAGGACTTTCATCCATTAAGACCGTTTCCGTCGTATGTAAAATGGACAAATTCTTATATGAATCAATAGATTTTTTTAGATATTTTTTTATGATTGACTCATTACCAACAAGAACAATCGAAGCATCAGGGTGGTCTTTTAAGAAGCTTAGGGAGGCAGGAATGGTGATTTTAGGACCAAAATCACCGCCCATTGCATCAACAGAAATTGATACGGACATAAAAATTATTCAGATTTGTCTTGAATTACTTTTTTGCCTTTATAGAAGCCTGTTGGTGAAACATGATGTCTTAAATGAACTTCACCCGTAGTTGACTCAACTGCCAATGCTGGAGTGCCAAGACCATCATGTGAGCGACGCATATTTCGTCGTGATGGTGATTTTTTATTCTGTTGAACAGCCATGTAAATTCCTTAAAAAAATTTATATACAATTATTATCATGTTTAGGTGAAGATGGTATTTCTAGCAACATTTCATCTTCAATAAACTCTAACAAATTAAAGTTATCTGTTAACTTTATTTGAATACTATCAATCGTGTGTCGATCTGATTCAGTAAATTGGTTAACCAATTCATAACTCTGATCAATCGTGACCGAGGTATTCATAATCTCTAAACATCGAAAGCACTTTAACAACAAATTGGCCTTAATATTCAAGTGAATGAAATTTTGTCCAGGCTTTTCTCTATGAGATATCGTTAACTCTATTTCATCCGTTTCTGAATTTTTATGTTCTGGAAAACGTGAAAAAATAAAGATCGGAATTTTATCATAAATTTGCTGTTTTTTCTCAATAAAACTGATTAAATCAAAGTTTTGTAATTTTGAAATTAATGTCATAATGTTCTAAAATGTCATGTCGATTTATCCACCATGATATAATCAACAGTTCATAAATCAATCATTTATACGGAAAAAACGTTTGTTTAATAAAATTTTAATAGCAAACCGTGGGGAGATTGCTGTGCGCATAATTCGCGCATGTAAAGAAATGGATATCACCAGTGTTGCCATTTTCTCTGATGCGGATAGACATGCATTGCATGTAAAAAAAGCAGATGAATCCTATTTTGTAGGAGATGATCCATTAAAAGGCTATTTAAATGCCCACCGTATTGTCAATATTGCCGTCACTGCTCGATGCGATGCCATTCACCCAGGCTATGGGTTTTTGTCTGAAAATCCTGAGTTAGCAGCAATATGTGCTAAACGGGGCATCAAATTTATTGGTCCTGACAGTTCTGTCATCCATAAAATGGGTGATAAAATTCAAGCCCGTAAAGCGATGATTGAGGCTGGAATTCCAGTGACTCCTGGCAGTGATGGAAATATTACAACTGTTGAAGAGGCTAAAAATCTTGCTCATCAAATTGGCTACCCGGTGATGCTAAAAGCGACTAACGGGGGCGGAGGTCGAGGTATACGTCGATGTGACAATGATAAAGAATTATTGTCAAACTATGAGCGCGTCATCTCTGAGGCCACAAAAGCCTTTGGTAATCCAGAATTATTTATGGAGAAGTGTGTGGTGGCTCCAAAGCACATCGAGGTTCAGGTGCTCGCAGATTCTCATGGGAATGCAATTCACCTCTATGAACGTGATTGCTCGATACAAAGAAGAAATCAAAAATTAATTGAAATCGCCCCTTCTCCTCAATTATCCTCCGAACAAAGAGATTACATTGGTAACCTAGCTGTAAAGGCAGCAAAAGCTGTGAATTATGAAAATGCTGGTACCGTTGAGTTTCTCCTAGACCAAGATGATAATTTTTATTTCATGGAGATGAATACCCGTCTTCAGGTAGAGCACACCATTACTGAATCCATTACCGGTATTGATATTGTTCAAGAACAAATCCGCATAGCTTACGGCCACCAATTAAGATTTAAACAAGAGGATGTTAAATTCAGAGGTTTTGCAATTGAATTCAGAATTAATGCCGAAGATCCTAAACAAGATTTCCTCCCCTCTTTTGGTAAAATTACTCGCTATTATGCGGCTGGTGGACCTGGAGTGAGAACGGATGCATCCATCTACACCGGTTACGTTATCCCCCCCTACTATGATTCGATGTGCGCCAAATTAACGGTTTGGGCGTTGACTTGGCAGGATGTCGTTCAAAGAGGCAAGAGAGCGTTAGGCGACTTAGTTGTCTATGGTGTTAAAACCACCATCCCTTATTATTTAGAAATTTTAAATAACCAAAATTTTAAAGAGGCTCAGTTTAATACCTCGTTCGTTGAAACGCATGAGGAACTTACTGATTATAATGATGAACTCCCGCCAGATGTTATTGCGGCGGCTATTTCTGCTGCTATTGCTGCGCATGAAGGTATGTGACTATGAAAAAAATTGATATAACTGAATTAGTATTACGAGATG
>Ga0222716_10002035_pt1 | contig 16561 bp, 19 predicted proteins | sample C33_13DmetaG_FD_165044 | JGI IMG/M metagenome (GOLD analysis project Ga0222716, IMG submission 165044) | Estuarine water microbial communities from San Francisco Bay, California, United States - C33_13D | ecosystem: Environmental > Aquatic > Marine > Unclassified | place: USA: California... | reverse complement strand
CTTGATGTCTTTAGCGCAACGGGAGGTTTTGCTCTTGCCGCAGCAGCTGGCGGTGCACGAAGTGTTCATCTTGTTGACATTTCACAGCCAGCTCTTGACGTCGCTCGAGCAAATATCGACCGCAACCGAAATGTTGGCTCAGTGCGGCGATGTGAGGTGACAGCGCAACAGGGCGACGCATTTCAGGTCATGGAATCGCTTGCCGCTTCAGGTGAACGATTTGACGTTGTTGTTGTTGATCCACCATCGTTTGCCCAAAACGAGAAGTCGATTCCCCGGGCGCTCTCCTCGTACCGTCGGCTTGCTCGAGCGGGTCTGAGACTCACTGCTGATGGTGGACTTTTTGTGCAGGCGTCGTGCTCGAGCAGAATCACTGTCGACGATTTGGCTCGCGAAATGAGAACGGCATCGCGCGAAGTCGGCCGATCGTTTACGGAGATGCGCCGCACCGGTCATGCGGTCGATCACCCGATCGGATTTGCTCGAGGGGCTTACCTCAAAGCGCTGTACGCAGCGGTTGCAGCCTCGGTTTGAGGTACAAAGAATTTCTCGATGATAGGAATAAACGAGTCAAGAGATGCCGATTTGTACTCAGGGTCGAATGCTGTCTGGTCGTACTTATGGCAGAACTCTTCGGTGTATTCGAAATACGGAGAATCACGGTAGTTCTCGCGGGTGTTTCGGTCGGCTCCGATGTGATGCCAGAAGTAGTACCCCTGGAAAATGCCGTGATGCTCAACCATCCAATGATTGGCTGCGGAAACATACGGCTTAATGATTCCGGCCGCAATTGATGGGTGGTTCATCGGGGCAAGGGTGTCACCGATGTCATGTAGAAGGGCGCACATGATGTACTCGTCATCGCGGCCATCTTCGGCAGCGCGTGTTGCAGTCTGGAGTGAGTGCTCCAGACGTGTCACGGGGAAACCACCGTCGTCACGCTCGAGAATTCGAAGCTGCTCAATGATGTTGGCAGCTGCCATTGCTTGGGTAACGGGAAAGTCATTCTGAATGATCTTCCAGTCAGCCTCGGTTGATTCCTCAAAACTGCGAAAAGAAGCTTTTGCGTTCATATCTGTACCGTAGTCATTTGTTGAGGGTATGTCGGATTCGGTGGTGCCCTGTGGGGCAGAATTTGTGGAATGTCGTCGCTATCAGAATTCGCACGAGCGAATACTTCGCTTGATCGTGACAAGATTGCCCACCTCAATCGGCTCGTTTCCGAATGGGGAATGCTCGCCGATTTCTGTTTCTCTGACCTGTTGCTATACCTGCGAAGTGAAACCGGCATCTGGACCACTGTCGGACAGGTTCGTCCCGCCACCGGTCAGACAATCTTTGCCGCCGACTTCGTCGGCGTGCCCGCGAACGAATCAGAGAACGTGGTGTTGTCTGAATGCTTTGAGTCGGGTGAGGTCATCGATGGTGAAGTGCTGGTTGAGGGACTAGATGATGAATCGCGAATGATGGCGATTCCGGTTCGTCATGAAGGCGAGATCGTCGCAGTGATGACGAAAGAGTGGATCGAACAAACGGGCCGTCGCCCCGGCGAGCTCGAACGGGTCTACACGAAGATTTCTGAGCACTTTATTCGCATGGTGTCATCGGGAGAGTTTCCAACAAGTTCTCGGGTTGGAGATTCGTCGTCCGCTCCACGTGTGGGCGATGGTGTGATGTATCTCGATGCCGAGGGGTGCATTGGGTTTGCCTCACCGAATGCGACCTCTGCGCTGCATCGGGTCGGCATCCAATCGACGCCGGTTGGTGTTCGTCTCGCTGAACTGGGATTTCACGATGGCCCGGTTCGCCAAGCTTTTGAGCGAGGTGTGCCCGTCATTGAAGAATTTGAGCAGGGTGCCGAGGCAACACTGCTGTGCCGCTGTGTTCCGTTCGTCGAAGACGGCAATGTTGTTGGCGGTGTGCTGCTGGTTCGCGACGTCACTGAATTGCGTCGCCGTGACCGACTGATTTTGTCGAAGGATGCGACGATCCGTGAGATTCACCACCGGGTGAAGAACAACCTTCAGACCATTTCTTCCTTGCTTCGGTTGCAAGCACGTCGTTTGACGCACCCCGAGGCAGTTGCGGCTGTTGGCGAATCAGTTCGACGTATCCGCACGATTGCGTTGGTGCACGAGGCGCTGTCGAGAGAGCCTGGCGACGACGTCACATTTTTGGAAATCGTTCGTCCGTTGGTCCGTCTTGCAGAAGAGGGTCTGCAGTCGTCTGATCGTCCGGTCAGGTTCTCTGTGATTGGTGATGGTGGGCGAATCCCTGCACGCATCGCTACTCCGCTGTCGGTGGTGTTAACCGAGCTCTTGCAGAACGCAGTTGAGCACGGCTTTGGATATGGCGACTCTGATGGAGACGTCGTGGTGTCGCTTGCCCACGAAGACGACCTTCAAATCCGCGTGACTGATAACGGTCGTGGTGTGATAAATGGCTTTGATCTTGATCAAGCGAATGGGCTTGGACTGTCGATTGTGCGAACGCTTGTGACGACTGAGCTTGCTGGAACGATTTCGATTGATCCTGCGTCAAGTGACGATCTCGCACTGGTTGGATTGTCGGCGAGCGGCGTTGGGCGTGGCACTGTTGTGTCTCTTCGAGTGCCGGTGTCGGACGACGCTGACGACTAGTTCTCATCTGGCAGAATTCCACCTGTGCAGAATTGGATTGTTGCCGGACTCATTGTCGTTGGAACCTGGATAGTTACCCGTATCAATGGGCTGCTGCTGAAGTGGTTTGTTCGCCACCTGGCAAATCGGGCGTTAAGTGCTGGTGGAGGTCCTTGGCGTGTTCGGTCTGGCCGGATGCAAGAAGATTCCACCACCATTCGAGAGCAACGTCGACGCCAACGTGTGGATGCCGCATCAAAGATGGTGAATCATCTTGTCTCTCTTGTGATGTGGATCATCTCTCTCATCGTCGTGTTTCACGTCATCGACGTTGATGCAGCGTTTTATCTCTCCAGTGCAGGGTTTCTTGGCGCTGCGGTTGCTATTGGTGGACAGCACAAGGTCAACGATTACCTCACTGGTTTGCTGGTTCATCTTGAGGATCGATATGGCGTTGGCGACACCATTGAGTGGGAGTCCCCAGTGGGGACTGTACTTTCGGGGCTCGTCGAATACGTCGGCATTTTTACAACGCGTGTCAGGGATGGAAGTGGATCGCTTCATGTGCCGAACTCGCAACTCAACATGCTTCGAAATACCTCGCAGGAGCCGGTCGTGACGAAGCTTCGAATTCGTGTGAGCGACAAGCCGTCGGCTGGTCAGGTGGAGTCGACGTTGCGAGAACTCGCGGGGTCCCCTGGGCTCACCGAGGTGTTGTTCGTCGACGACATCGCCTCATATCAAGAAGCGACCGGTGAGATCTCAATCGATGTTGCTACCTCGCGTCCTCTCGAAGCCAAGGAGCTCGAGCGCCTGATTCGTCGTGCTGAGCGAGCGTTGAACGACGACTGATTCGTGTCGCAAATATCAGCTCGATATTCGCGCTGCTCTGGCTTCTGCCGCCCGGACTCTCCGTATCGCCCGACGTTCCTCTTCTGAGTGGCCACCCCAGACACCAGAATCTTGGTTGGTCTCGAGCGCGAAATCTAGGCACTCGTCAATGACTTTGCATTCGGTGCAGAGCCGCTTGGCCTCTTCAATGGCGACGATTGCATGGCCGGTTGTTCCGATTGGAAAGAACAACTCTGGGTCGGTATCGCGACAAAGTGCCTCGTCGCGCCATTCGTCTTGTGCGGTTGAGGGCATCTCGAGATATCCGGTGTTCGTCACAGTTGCTCCTCTTGGATGGCGGGTCGGTTGTTGCCCTCAATTCGGAAGTGAATTTTCTTGCATACGCGTTGGGGGGCGTAACGAACGTAGATGCTGGTCAGGTGATCTGGCAAGGGTCGATAGTCGGAAATCTCTGCATCAGTTTCTATACCCCTATCGCAAAAAGTGATATCGAGTGGTTTGAGATGAGTGATGGAGCGATCACACATTGCCCTTGCCAGCCGTCATTACGCTGAATGTGTGCCAGCGATATTCGCCCATCGAGGAGCTCGACGTGTCGCCCCGGAAAATACTGAGGCAGCGTTCCAAATGGCAGTAGAACTCGGCGCCGATGGAATTGAACTCGACGTTCGACTCACAGTCGATGGCGTAGCGGTCATCCACCATGATGCTGCATTAGTGGATGGAAGCATTCTGTGTGACCTGCCATTTCGAGATCTTCCAGACTCTGTGCCCTCGCTTCGCGCCGCCCTTGACGCCTGTGGTTCGGTGATCGTCAATATCGAGCTAAAACATTCCCCGAATGAGCCGAACTATGACACCAACTTCGATATTGTCCAGCGTGTAATTGACGAGTTGGACGTTCGCAATGACGACCCTTCGCGATGGTTGATCTCGAGTTTTGATCTTGCAACCGTGAATGAGTTTCTTCGGCTGCGTCCAGAGGTTCCCACGGCAATTCTTACGATCGGTGAGCCTAAAACCGGCCTTGCGCATACCATTCAACATGGTCATTCGGCTTGGCATCCCTGGTGGGAAGACCTCAACGATGAGTTGGTATCGATGGCTCATGACCATGGGGTTGCCGTTCATGCGTGGACGTGCAACGAGCCGGAACAAATTGCATCTTTGCTTGAACTAGGCGTTGATGGTGTGATCACCGACGTTCCAGATATCGCACTTGCGGTTAGAGATCAGAATGGTCAGAATTGACCGGCCAAACCAGCCGAATTGCGTTGTCAACGTAGTCAATGTCAAGCGTGGGAGTATCTCCGAGGTAGTCACCATCGACTTGGAAGGGAACCGGGACCGTCGCTTGTTTCGACGAGATGTGAATGTTGTTTGCAGTCGGCCATTCTTCGATTCCATCGATCTTGTTCACCGGACGACCACGAAGTGCTCGGAGGAGCGCAGATCCGATGACCGGAAGTTGCAATGAAGTGAACGTCACAGCGGTAAGCCCGCGCTGCAGTCGTGCGTCGGGTGAAAGATCGATGGGTCGATTGCCCAAGTAGGTGTATGGCCCTGTATTGAGCACCACCGTAAAGAGACCTTCAACTTCGCGATCTGCATCTCGGTCATGGATAGTGAATTGTGGTTGTGACCGGTCGTACCCTCGAGCCCACGTCGTCGCGCTGCTCCACATAAAAAGTGGGTGGCCAAGCCAGCGCTTCAATGATGCGTGGCGCTCGACGGACGCGACGACGGCCGCATCAAACCCAATTCCTACGTGGAAACAGAAATAGCGTCCGTTCGCTCGGCCAAGTCCAATCGGCTCGATGCGACCCTCATGAATGCCGGCGAGCAGGCTGTTCGTTGCCCTGATCGGATCGTTCGCCATTCCAATCGTCCGTGCAAATACGTTCGTTGACCCACCTGGTAGCACCGCAAGAGCTGTCTCTGTTCCTGCGAGGCCTGTGGCGACCTCGTTCAGGGTTCCGTCTCCTCCAAACGCCACAACTGCATCGAGTTCGCGCCGAGCGGCGTCTTGGGCAAAACGAATCGCGTGACCTCGGCGATTTGTCTCAACAATTTCGACGTCGTGGCTTCGTGAAAGTAGTCGGTGAACAATCACGGTATTGCGCGCATTCACCGATGAAGCGAACGAGTTCACAACGAGTAGAAGGCGCACGAGACATGAAGGTATCAGGGAGTTCCGAGGTGGGGTTGGGGGATGGGCTACCGATGGGTAAGAATGTCGTCTATGAAGGTCATCGTATGCGTTAAGCAGATCCCGGATCCGGCCCTCCCAGGAGAGCTCGACTCCTCAACAAACACGCTCAAGCGTGACGGAAAACTCATTCTTGACGAGTCTGACAGTTATGGCGTCGAGATGGCGTTGCAGCTTGTAGACGCAGCTGGTGGTGGAGAGGTCGCACTTGTGTCAATGGCTCCAAACGATGAGATGTCAGGTATGCGTACCGCACTCGCAATGGGCGCAGCCCAGGGGCTGCTCGTGTCTGATCCCGCTCTTGCAGGCTCTGATGCATTGACGACAGCGAAGGTACTCGCAGCTGCAGTCCAGCGCCTCGGTGGCGCAGATTTGGTTCTTGCCGGAACGGAGTCGTCAGACGGCTACACCGGAACGGTTCCTGAGCAGATGGCAGAGGTTCTTGGTCTTCCTTCGGTCACATTCGCGAAGAAAGTTACGGTTGATGGCTCAACGCTGAAAGTTGATCGTCAGACAGAATCTGGCTTCGACGAGGTCACCTGTCCGCTTCCTGCGCTTGTCAGCGTGACGGCAGGTGTTGTTGAACCTCGTTACCCCAGCTTCAAGGGAATCATGGCTGCCAAGTCGAAGCCAGTAGAGACCGTGACAGCAGCCGACCTTGGCGTGACCCCAGTTGGTTGGGAAGGCTCAGGCCAAGCAGTCGCAGCGGTTGAACAAGCACCAGCCCGTGAAGCTGGAACGATTATCGAAGACGATGGCGAATCATTCGGCAAGATCGTCGAATACCTCGAGACCATCAAGGTCATCTAAGACACGTACCAGGTAACGAACGAGCACGGAAGACAGGAAACTGAACATGGGCATTAGCAACATTTGGGTTTTTTCTCAGGAATCAAACGGAACAGCAACCTCGGGCACACTTGAGTTGCTCTCTCAGGCGCGTTCACTCGGCGGAACCGTGACGGCGTTCGTCGGTGGTGACGCAACATCGATCGCTGGCATCCTCGGCGAGTACGGAGCATCAAAGGTGTACGCAACTGGCGACCTTGCAGGTGCGCTTCCAGGTGCAGCTGTGGCATCGGCAATGAAAGCCGTTATCGACGGTGGCGATTCTCCCGATCTGATTCTGTTCCCGCAGAACTATGAAGGTCGTGACGTGATGTCGCGTCTCTCGGTCAAGGTTGACCGAACGGTATTGACCAACAATGTCGCGGTCGCCGTCGACGGTGACACCGTGACTGTGACGACACCGGTCTTTGGCGGTAACACGTTGGTGAGCACTTCGTTCTCTGGGTCGGCCCCCTATCTCGCAGCATTCCGCCCGAAGTCTTTCGCTGCGGAGTCAGCAGGTGGCGGAGCAGCAGAGGTCATCGCTGCACCAGTTCCCGATCTCGGCTCAACCGGTGGCGCCACCGTCACCGCAGTTCACGTCGAAGAATCAACTGGTCCGAAGCTTGATGAAGCTGACATTGTGGTGTCGGGTGGTCGCGGGCTTGGTGAAGCCGACAAGTTCAGCATGGTCGATGACCTGGCGAAGCTCCTCAAGGGCGCTGCAGGCGCATCGCGAGCGATCGTTGATGCTGGCTGGGTTCCGTACTCGATGCAGGTTGGCCAGACCGGCAAGGTTGTGAAGCCCAACGTGTACATCGCTGCAGGTATCTCAGGCGCTACACAGCACATGGTGGGCATGAAGGGTGCAAAGAACATTATTGCCATCAACAAGGATGCAGAAGCTCCGATTTTTGGGGTCGCTGATCTTGGCATCATTGGTGATGTTCACAAGGTGCTTCCAAAGCTCATTGAAGCACTTCAGTCACGAGGCTGAGTACCTCGCACCTTCCGGGTGCCTCTACCAATCTCGGTCATTCAACATCGTTGGCGCTGAACGCCCAAGCGATACCGCTTGACGGGTGTTCGACCGCAAGTCGAAGCTCCCAACCAGTTGATGGCTCCCACGCGTCCCACTCCGCCCATTGAAGTTGGGACACCTCTTGGGTGAATTCGGTGATGTCGTTATCCCATGAGCAATCGACAAGCGCAGCCAGTAGCCACCACACGCTAAACCGTCCGGTGGCAGCTCCACGCCTTCGGCCGTGGGCTCCTCCAGATGCCCCAGCCCAGACCAAAAGGTTTAATGCTTCTGCAGTTGACAGCTCTCGGTATCTCGCTCGTGACGTACCGGTTGCTGAGATGGCGTCAGCGCGAGATCCCTCGACGCACGTCACTTCTGAACGGCCGTTGGATTTCTCGGTCCACATTTCAACAAGTTGAGCAAACGCAAGGGTTGTCTCAGGGTCTTCCACCGTCTGGATGTCGGATAGCAATTCGACGTTGACCATTGGAGCAACGACCGTTGGACGATCGTGCTGTGCACCATTGTCGTCGTAGGTTGCGACGGTATACCTAGGCTCCCACGGTTGAAGATCAATCGGGATGTCGATGACAGGAACGAGAGCATCCTGGGCTTCGTAGGGAATGTCCTCGCCCCGAAGGCTGCGTTCATGGGCAAAGTATGTCGCAAGCGGACCAAGCTCTAGAAGTGTTCCAAGGCCGTTCCAGGAGTGGTGCACTGCTGCAACTTCGCTGAGAGGTCCAGGTGTGAAACGCCCGGCGTTCTCCTGCATCACGGTGGCGCACCACTCGTCGGGGGCCCACAGTGCGAGTCGATATTCGGCAAGCGTCGCGGCAGGCCACAACTGTCGGCCGGTTTCGACGGCTGCTGCGCAAGACCGGCGCACCCTGCTGAGTCCACCCCAGTCTCGGGTCGATGTGCGTCGATCGATGAGGCGTATGAGTTCGTCAAGATCCGCCCGGTGAACGGCTGTATCGAGTTCGTCGTCGGGTTGAAGTTCGTCAGACATCACACCAGCGGCCAGGGGTAACGCTGCCCGGTTTCGTCAATTGGGAACTCCCCAACCTCAGCTGTATGACGACAGCGTTCGCGCATGGCATCAATCTCATGGCGGTCAAGGAGTTCATCAAGTTCTTCTGGTGGCTGATCAGCTAGCCGGGCGAGGGCCTCTCGATGGTGGGTAGCAATTGGCTCGCCGCCAAAATCCCAGATCACGGTCCGTAACTTGAACTCTGCAGCAAAACACAAGCCATTGTCGATTGCCCACACATGATCATGAGCCAATAAGCAATGCCCGCTTTTGCGGTCGGTGTTATTTGCCGCGAGGTCAAGCAGCGCAATGCCGCGCAACTCATCATGAAGATCTTCACGCGCTTCGTAAATGGTGAAGTAATGCTCTGAATGGTCAGCGTCAACGAACCACTGAACCGACCCAACGCCGAGAGGACCATCTCGGATGATGGTGGGGGGAACTGCACCGATGTCGAGCGCTTCGCTCACCACGTACGCTGCTCGCTCACGACGGTGAAGTCCTGGCTCAAAGTCCCACAAAGGACGTTCACCACGAATGGGTTTGTAGATTGCGCGATGCTCGACATCGCCGGAGCGCACGAAGACGGCGAACGTCGCATTTGAACTCCACGGCATTCGACCTTCAATTTCAAGGTCGGCATGCTGTAAGAAATCGACGCGATCTAATTCATTCGTGGACATACGTGCCCGTCAGGGTCGACCACGCCGTCACACCAGTGGCATGGTGGGCGTCCGGCTGATACTGCAGCATCGGCGTGTTCGCAGAATGCAGTCGCTTGGCCTCGGGTAATCGAAAGTCGAATCCGACCAAGATCTTCCAACTCGTCATCCTCGGTTTCTCCCATTTCTGCGAGTTCGAGAATCAGGCGGTCGTTGTGGGTGTCGTAACCGAGAGCGATGCGACCGAGCACGAATGCTGGGTCGCTCGGCGTTGACAATGCCATAGAGCTCGCAATCGGTCGTTCGTCGGCGGGTGGAAGGTCTTGAAGGACGTTCATGAGATATTGGGAGATCGCTGCGACCTGCAGCTTCTCGCATTTCACGTAAAACAGTGAACCCTCACCGGACATCTGGAGAAAGAAGGTTCGCTGACCGGGCCGGCCAACTGCGCCGGTAGTGAATACATCCACTTCGTCGAGGGAAGCGTCTATCGGATTCATGACAATGCGAGGTCTCCAATTGGACCACCCGTGGTATTGATCGCAAGCGCTGCTGGGCCATGCGAGGACCATGCAAGTGCGGAGATCGAACAGGTTGAAATGATGATTCGCTGAAAGAGGTCGAGGTGCGTGCCAACCGCGTGCGCAACAGCTGCTTTGATTGGGTCGGCGTGCGAGACACATACGATGGTCCCACCCGGGTGCGCAGCGCGCAAGCGGTCAAGGGTGGAAACAATTCGAACCTGCATCTCAGTGAAACTTTCACCATTTGGAAAACGAAACGTCGACGGGGCTCGTTGAACGGTTGACCATTCGGGCAGTTTGGAAAGTTTTGACAGTTGCGCTCCGGTCCAGTCACCAAATTCGCATTCAATCAGGCCACGGTCAATCTTTGGCTTTAGTCCACGAGCAGCGGCAATTGGGGCTGCGGTTTCCCGAGCGCGTTCAAGGGGTGAGCAATACACAGCATCAACTTGCTTGAGAGCGGAAATTCGTTGGGCAGCATTATCAGCCTGCTCTCGTCCCGTGTCAGAGAGCGAGAGACCTTTCGCTCGACCCGGCAGCACCTTGCCTGTTGTCGGAGTGTTGCCATGGCGAACGAGGAGAATCGTTGTGAATGCCGGAGCTGCTGTTCGAGATTTTGCCATCGATCTGCAAACCTACTTCGGAAGCGGGGAGGACGCATGAACGAGAGAACAGGTCAACCATCTGACAGCTTTGAATTACTCGAATCTGACATTGTGAACTGCCGGTCTTGTCCGCGTTTGGTGACGTGGCGAGAACAGGTAGCGGTCGAGAAGCGAGCGTCATATCGAGATGAGGAGTATTGGGGGCGGCCGGTCCCGGGTTTTGGAGACCGAGCAGCCCGAATTGTGTTTCTCGGTTTGGCTCCCGCTGCTCATGGGGCGAACCGAACTGGTCGCGTGTTTACCGGTGATCGAAGTGGGGACTGGTTGTTTCGGGCGCTGTATCGAGCTGGATTATCAAATCAGGCAGAGTCTCTCTCGCGAAACGATGGCCTCGAACTGTTGGATGCGTGGGTTCTCGCAGCGGTGCGCTGCGCCCCTCCGGCGAATAAACCGACCACACAGGAACGTGACGCGTGCGAAACCTTCCTTCATCGAGAGTTTTCGTTACTCACCAACTGCTCCGTGGTGGTGTGCTTAGGAGCATTTGGCTACCAGGCTGCATGCCGTCATTTTGGGATTTCGCCGCGGCCAGCATTTGGCCACGGTGTCGTCGTGCCAGCATCTGACACGCATCCGGCGCTGGTGTGCTCGTTCCATCCAAGCCAGCAGAACACGTTCACTGGCCGACTGACCGAGCAGATGTTTGACGAGGTCATAGAGAAGGCGACATCGATCGCCGATAGCCTCACATTCTCGTGAGTACACAACGGCGTCCACTTCTCTCTTTGGCACTTGCTGCCCTCGTTACGGTGGTTGCCGTCGGATGTTCTAGCCCGCCACCAGCACGGCTTGTTGCAACCGAAATGATCGAGACACTCCGTGGAACCACCGATAGCAGTGGTGTCGACATCACTGATGCACAGGTTGATTGCATGCTCGGCGTTGTTCAAGCAATGTCTGAAGAAGAGGTTGAGACCATTGCGCTCAGTGCTGATCAGATCGTTCTCGACTCGTTCAGCGCAAAGCTCTCTGCTTGTCGCGGCCGCTGATTAGCTCGCTGGAGCGGGTGCGGCAGCTTTTTTCTTCGGTGGTGGCACACCGACAGCAGGTGCAGGGTCAGCATCAGATGGCCAACGTCGACGGCTGACAATCGACAGCATCCGAAGCAGTTTCATCGCTTTCTCATCCTCTTGTGCGGGACGAGATTCGATGACGCCGTCTGCGATCATTCTGTTGATGACCTCGACGCCAAGGTCGGTCCGGACAATGGTGAGGGTCCAATCATTGTCTTCGCCAATTCCGCCAGTGGAAATATCGGCATGCTCTGCGGCGAAGTCAGGGCAATGGGTGCAGCCCTTTCGCGTCCAGCCGTGGCATTCCTTCAGATCGATCTCGTGATACGAGCCATCTTTCATCCAGATCTGGAAGGCACCTTTGATGTTCATCTTCACCATGTCTTGTTTCTTCAGGCCGTACTTGGCCTCGAAGAGTTCGGTAAAAATGGCATCGTCGAAGGTCTTTGAACAGAGCAGGCCGATGTTGAATTGGAAGGGCTTTGAGACCTTTCCGGCACGGCGATCCCACATCGTTGGAGGCGATGATGTTTGGCATCCCATTCCCACGAGGGCGAGCCGCTCATGTCCTGCTGCTTTTGCTTCCGGAAGGGCAAGCGGATTCGCGCAGTAGGTATAGCGGCTTCCAGCGGTTGCAAGAATTTCTTCTCGGGTTGAGACGACGACGGGTTTTGCCTTCCACGCGTCGTCTTCTTCAACTCCCGATACGAGTGCGGCGTCGATGTAATCGTTCTCGCGAAGCCAGATCAGCATCGCTGAGACGAATCCGCCGTCCTGGCCCATCTGGTGGACCATGTTGTCGCTGGCACGAGTGAGTAGTAGTTGCTGCCAAATTCCTGCCATTTCGTCCGGTTCACGGACCCGGCCAAAGAGGTGCATGTCAGCCGATGTTTCCCATGCGCCGTAGCGGGGGCATGCACGAGTGCAGGTTGTGCAGCCCTTTTCGCCGTGAACGCAATTGTCAGGGCCAAGCTCTGATTCGAGATGGAACGGCAGATACTTGCCCTCTTCGTGCTCGTATCCAATGACATCATGAGGGCATGTGACAACACACCCGGAACAGCCTGTGCAAAGTCCAGTGTCAATGACCTCGGCTTTGAGTTCTTTCCACTGCGCGGTCCAGCGGGTTGGAGCGGCAGGTTGTTCGGTCGTGCTCATCTCTACAACGTAGGCGATGCGAAGGTCACGAACGTATCTGGCACGAACGAATTGTCAGATAGCTGAAGGGCCCTCTTCGCCAGTTCGAATTCTGATAATTCGTTCGACGGCAGTGACCCAAATCTTGCCGTCACCGATCTTGTCAGTGCTCGCTGCGTGTTGGATGGTTTCAACCACCATGTCTACCTGTGACTCTTCAACAACGAGTTCCAATCGGACCTTCGGAACGAAGTCAATTTGATACTCGGCTCCTCGATAGGTTTCGGTATGGCCACCTTGTCGTCCGAACCCACGGACTTCGGTAGCGGTCATGCCGGTGATGCCGTTGCTCTTCAGAGCGTCCTTGACCTCGTCGAGCTTGAACGGTTTGATGACTGCGGTAATGAGCCTCATATCTACATCATGCCTGATATGCGGACTCGGCATGTTGGCTTTGGTCCAGACCGGTGCGTTCGGCGACTGCTTCAACCCGGAGGCCCATCGTGGAGTTGATCACTTTTGCGATGATGAACGTGACGACAAATGAGTAGGCGAGCACGGCCGCTGCGGCGACGGTCTGGTCAATCAGAAGCTCGGCGCCACCCCCGTAGAAGAGTCCGTCAAATCCACCTTCGTTGACAGCGGTGTTAGCAAACAAGCCGAGAAGTAGGGTGCCGATAATGCCACCAATGAGGTGAACGGCGATGACGTCTAGCGAATCGTCAAAGTTGAATTTCGACTTCAAGCCAAGTGCTGCGTAACACAGGACTCCAGCAAGTCCGCCGATGATCAGCGGGGACGCTCCACCGACAAAGCCGGCACATGGCGTAATTGCGACAAGACCGGCAACCGCACCAGAGGCCGCTCCCAATGTGGTTGCATGACCCGCACGCTTGCGCTCGATGAGGAGCCACCCGAGCATTCCCGCTGCAGCAGCAAGATGGGTATTCACTACGGCCTGTGCAGCAACACCGTTAGCGGCAAGTGCTGAACCTGCATTGAATCCCATCCATCCAAACCAGAGAATTCCGGTGCCGAGAACGGTGTACGGAAGATTGTGCGGTGGCATTGGCTCGGAACCATGACCGATGCGATTTCCGACGACGAGCACAACGGCGAGTGCAGCGACACCCGCGTTGATGTGGATTGCAGCACCACCGGCAAAGTCGAGGGCGCCCATCGAGTAAATCCAGCCATTTTCATTCCACACCCATCGGGCAACTGGGAAGTACACGAGTAGCGCCCACACGCTAATCAGCACGGCATACGCACTGAACTTCAGCCGATCTGCTGTTGCGCCGGTGATTAACGCAGGGGTGATGACCGCAAACATCATCTGAAACGCGACGAATGCGAGTGTAGGAATCGAACCTGATACTCCAGCGGTATCGGCAAGGAAGACGTGACTGAAATCTCCGATGAGTGAACCTTCACCACCAAATGCGATTGAGTAGCCGATCGCCGACCACAGCACGCTGATGATGCCCATTGAAAAGATGTTTTGCATCAGCATTCCGAGAACGTGCCGTGAACGGACCATTCCGCCGTAGAAAAACGCGAGGCCAGGCGTCATGAACAGGACGAGGGCAGCTGAGATGAGCACCCATGCGGTATCTCCGGTATCGATTGACATGAACTCGAACCTAGGTGAGAGATGTTTCTGGAATGTTTCAGAAATGTTTGAATTTGTTCAGAGACGCGCAACTCCCGGACCGTAGAACGGTCCGGGAGCGCCCCTACTCCGCACAAGGGTGGAAAGGGGCGGGCGACGATGCCCCTGGCTGTCGGTGTTAGACCGCCTGAGGCCCCTCTTCACCTGTGCGGATTCGTACGAGGCGTTCAACGTCGGTGATCCAGATCTTTCCGTCACCGATCTTTTCGCTGCTCGCAGCTGATGAGATCGCATCAACAACATCGTTGGCGACGGCATCGTCGACGACGACGTCGATACTGACTTTGGGGACAAAGTCGATCTTGTACTCAGCACCTCGATAGGTCTCGGTATGTCCGCCCTGACGACCGAAGCCTCGGACTTCGGTCACCGTCATACCGGTGACACCGATCGCTTTGAGCGCATCCTTTACTTCGTCGAGTTTGAACGGCTTGATAATTGCAGTAATGAGTTTCATGAGATTCGTTTCCTTTCAGGGAGTTCTCAGGAGCTGACCGTGACCGAGTCACTGCTGTAGCCAGTAAGACCGTGCTCAAGTACGTCGAGACCTTCAATTTCTTCTTCTGCCGATACCCGAAGGCCGATGGTGGCCTTGATGATGCTGAAGAGAATGGCTGTGGTAACCGACACCCACGCAATGATGATGAGAAGCATGACTGCCTGCATAAGGAGCTGGTCAGTGCCTCCACCGTAGAAGAGGCCAGCATTCTCACGACCCAAGAACGCATCGTCGTACTTGGCGAATAGGCCAATCGAAAGCGTTCCCCAGATGCCGCAGACTCCGTGAACGGAAATTGCACCGACAGGATCGTCGACTTTGACCTTGTCAAAGAAGTACACGGAGTAGACGACGATGATGCCGCCGATGCCGCCGATCAGTGCTGCCGGCAGTGGATCGACAGTTCCACATGGTGCGGTGATGGCAACGAGGCCAGCAAGTGCACCGTTACCGACCATTGCGACGTCAGGCTTGCCTGCTTTCAACCAGATCGTGAGAGCTGAGAATAGGCCGCCGGCTGCAGCTGCAATCATCGTGTTCACAGCAACTGACATCACGTACTGGTCGGCAGCGAGTTCGGAGCCTGGGTTGAACCCGAACCATCCCATCCACAGGATGAAGACACCGAGAATGGCGAAGGGGATGTTGTGGCCTGGGATGGCTCGGGGAGTTCCGTCGGCGGCGTACTTGCCGATTCGAGGTCCGAGGAACATCGCTCCCATGAGGGCAGCGATACCGCCAACCATGTGCACGATGCCGGAACCTGCGAAGTCAGAGTAAACGGCGTCACCGATCGACATTTGCGCAATGAGTCCGCCGCCCCACGTCCAGTGAACGACAACTGGGTAGATGAAGGCGCACATGACAAGGCTGAACACCAAATATGCGGTGAACTTTGTTCGTTCCGCCATTGCACCTGAAGCGATGGTCACTGCAGTCGCTGCGAAGACTGCCTGGAAGAAGAATGTTGTTGCGGGGCTAAGTCCACCGTCGAAGGCCGAGTAGTCGTCGAAACCGCCGAGGAAGAAGTTGTCACTTCCAAGCCATTTGTTTCCGCCTGAACCGAACGCGAACGCGTATCCAGTTGCGAAGAAGGCGAGGATGCCAACGATTGCATCGGCCATGTTCTTCGCAAAGATATTGACAACATTTTTCGCCCGGGTGAGACCTGCTTCAACAAGCGCGAAGCCTGCCTGCATGAAGAACACCAAAATTCCGGCGATGAACACCCAGAGGTTGTTGAGAACAACCTGCACGTCGTCGGGGGTGAGTTCTTGAGCGAATCCAATTGAAGGCATGAGGGCAACCAACGCTGCCGTTCCGCCCAAACCGGAGATAATTCGTAGAGCACGTGAGTTCACGTGAACCTCCTCTGTAGTGATGGGATTAGGGGCGTCCCACCGGCCACGCTGCCCGGGACGAGAGAGAAGGTATGCGATGAAGTTTTCGCAAGTGTCGCCGAATTGTTTCTAGTTTGTGACCAGTTTGTTCAGTTGGTCAGCATCCACCCTCGACGGCGAACGGTGACGATGCGATCAGCACCAATGTGAGTTCGTATTGCAGAGATCAACGCGTCACATCGGCGGTCGCTGAGGTTGGAGAGCTCGGCTTCACGAATGATGTGGAAGCGACTGACGACACGGCCTTTGTGTGCTTCTAGCACCGCGTACACAGCTGATTCTTGGGGAGAAAGCAGGATGCTAGGCGATGACATGGGTACATCGTTTCGCGTCTTCGTGACGCGAATGTTGGAGAAAAATGAACGCTGTGTTTCGAGGTCAGTTGTCGCTTCTTACGAGAAGCGGGGCAGAATATCTATATGGATTTG
>Ga0222716_10002029_pt1 | contig 16599 bp, 6 predicted proteins | sample C33_13DmetaG_FD_165044 | JGI IMG/M metagenome (GOLD analysis project Ga0222716, IMG submission 165044) | Estuarine water microbial communities from San Francisco Bay, California, United States - C33_13D | ecosystem: Environmental > Aquatic > Marine > Unclassified | place: USA: California... | reverse complement strand
TGAAGTTGTTTATGAAACAGAAGCGGTTGATGGTACACAAAGCAAAGCAGTTCGTCATGGTAATATCGTAGGTCTGCTGATCGAATCTATTAAAGAATTAAAGGCAGAGATAGAAGAACTTAAGAAGGACAAATAGATGGCTATCACGTCCGCAGATCCAGACAACAATCCTGCTACACCCAGACCATCCGTTAGCTTTGGTTCAGCAAGTGGCGGCGGCAGTCAAAGTTTACGTGCAGAGTTTCCAGCTGATACTGGCTCTTCTTCGTTAAGCGAATACTATCGTGGCGGTGGTGTCGTTCCAACATCGTCAATTATAGGAGGAGAAGTAGCGAGTGAGTATGGAGCAAATCAGCTTATCGAATCTAGATATGAAACCAATATAGGAGGTAGCGGCACTCTATCGGAGATAAATAACTCTGCTCCAGAGTATTTGTTTTATGCAAGAAAAGTTAAAAGTTCATCTGCACCCGTACCACCTATTAATACTCCAATAACATATGCATTAGCAGTAGATGAATGGAGAGTAAGCTACATTCAGAGCCAGGGTGGTGGTGCAAGAATACAAATTTATTATGAAGGCAGCTTAGTATATAATGGTGGAGTAGGCAACACAAATACAATAGATCAAACTACTGAACTGACAGTTGATGTAGATGGAACAGATATAACTTTTGTTAAAGGTACTCAGTTCAATCTTGAAGAGTCACTGAATACAGGTGCTGTCTATCAGAGAGACTATGCTATTTCTGAAAATGTGCCAGCCCAAGTAGGCGATTTACTCTTTGCTTGGCAATATGAAACCACCAGTGATAATGATAAGCACGGATACACTTTTAAAATTGCAAATGGAAACATAGGTGAAGAGTACGAGCATACTGACGGATACACATATACGACTGGACCTGATGCGAGTGGAGTATCAGTCTTTCTTCAGGTAAAAGGTGAACCAGCTGGATTTTTTGATCCAAATAATCCTGCATCTAATCGATACTTTTTTGAGTATAGGAATCAACCTGTTTATAATACATGGTATGATAGATATTATATCAAGAGAAGACTTACTGCTAATGCTAGTAATCCGCAAACAGTTCCCATAAACAATTTAGTGCCACTAAGTGGACCAATTTCGTTCTCTCAGTTATACGGATCTAGAAACTTTGCTGAAAATAATACAAACATCCCAGGACACAACCCAGCCCAAACAAGCAATGCTTATATTTGGGAAGCAAACAATTATCCGGCTAACATAGCGGTAGACTCTGAGGGTGTGGAGGTGAGAAGTGGATCTTTACCTGGAGCTAGAGATACTTATAGAGACGGTCCTGCTCCTAGCGGCTTTACGACATACAATGTGCCTATGGGTACTTTTTACATTGACCCAACCACGTTTACTGGAAATATTAAATTGACACTGAGTCCAACTGATGCGGCCACAACTGAAATTAGATATTATGGATCCCTTGATGATGATGGCACAAATTATCATGTGGAGATTAACGAAATTGGAATCAGAATACAAAATGTTGAATCAGAAAACGATGCGTTAGTATATAAAGGAGAGGCTTCTCCTACATTTACTGGAGCTGGTTCGAACGGTAATGGTCGATCTTTCACTAGATTCTTGAGTATGGGGTTCGAAAATGTTCGAACCGATGTGTCTGAAACTATAACTGATACTGGAAGATTTGTAGTATACTTAACATTCGGATACAAACAGCCTTTGGCTTATAGTGATCCAGACTTCACACTTAATATTGACGCAGTTAAGGTATCTTGGGAAACAGCATAGCTACTAATGATATAAATAAAGACAGATAACCTTACATATTTAAAGGCAGCAACAGATGACTAAAAAATTTAGCGAACTAGTTTCAATTACAACTCCAGTTAATGGGGATTTATTTGCTGTGTCGGATGTATCCGAAACTGCATCAAAGAAAATTACGTTTGCAGACCTTAAAAATGCTATCATTGACGAATCTTCTTTTAACTATACAAACATTGTAAGTGGACTGAACGGTCATGATCCTTCTAGTACTGGAAACAATGGTCTTTATGCAACTCGACTATATGCTCCTGGTTCAGGAGAAGATGGGTATACTGACTATCAAGAAGGTTCATACTTTCTAACATATTCTAATATCTCTGGTACTCCATCTATACCAGTTGATCTTACTGTTTCAACTAACAATACAGAAGCGGTTGCATTCTTAAGATATAATAGTACTAGTGGCGGAATAGAATGGGCAGGTAGTAGTACTGTGCTTATGTCTACTTCTAACTTACCAGAAGGAACTAGACTTTACTATACAGATGCTAGAGCAAAAGCAAGTCAAGTAGCTAACTTCGCAGAATTGTTTAACACTTACAACAGCACATTCGATCAGGGTGATGTTAGAGATAGTGTTTACGGACTCTCCGGTATTTTTAGAGATACCAGAGTATCTGGAGGTCAACAACAATCTAAGACGTTTAGAATAGATGGCGATGCTAACTCTACTAATAGAGCAAAGTTTTCTGTGGGTCAAACCCTCAGATTTTACGGAGCACAAGATACCTTTGAAAATCCAACTAACGTTGCAACGTTCTCTTTAACTCCTCAAGGATTTACAGAAGTAGCAGGCGATAAGAAGCCTGGTACAATTGGAGCAACTTACTCATATAAAATAGCTGAATTTGATTACGAAAGTGGTGAGATAACTCCTGCTAGTTCAGCCCAGACAAAAACAATTTATGTGCCTACTACTGGCGGTGCTAATAGTGTATCTGATCAGTTCAACACCTCTCATTTCATGAGACTAAGTTTTGCAAATGTTCCTGCGGATAATGGATTAGCAATATATAGAAGAATCGGTACAACTGGAAACTATAAATTAATTGCAGTTGTAGGAAGAAAAGAAGTAGAGGCTGGATCTTGGATAGACTATCAGGCATTTGATTACACATCTTGGTCAGGAAAGAACTCTACGGATAACTCATACACTAGCGTTGTGCATTTCCCTCTTACTTCAGAAGGAGTTTCGAGGCGAGGATGGGTAGATAAGACGATTACTGCTATCACACAAAACACATCATCCTTTGATCTAACAATAGATGACTGGGTATTCGTTAACTCTACAGACCCATCGGGCAATTACTCTGCTCAAGTGTGTCACAATGACACCTCAGTAATTCAAACAGCAATTAGTAATAATTCTTCAGCTGGTAAGAAGAGTATTGTACTGAATGCTAAAACTTATGTAACATCTCAGCTATCTCTTCCTAATAACTTTGGACTAGTCGGTACATCATATATCACTAAGATTAAAAAACTTCCCTGGTCTGGTGGAGAATCGAGTGCGTTAAACGGCAAATTCATATATGCAACCAACGCAACTGGTGCTACGTCAATGTCTATCGTTGGTGTTGATATAGACGGAGAAGCTCCTAACCAATTCTTGTGGCCAGATTCAACTACGATTAACAGAAACTACCTTCTTGACTTTGGTATAAATTGCGACTCTCTTCTTTTAGATAGGGTGCGAATATCTAATGCTCCAGCTGGTGGCGTATATGCTACTAGCCCGATAGAACTAAAAATTAATACGAGTGAGATAACGGACAGCGGTACTACAGATAGATATCAGTATAGTCCACTTATTGCGGATTCTGGTACAGACACTATGATCGTAGGTAATAGATTTCAAAATTATACAGACTACGTTGATGTGTCTGTTACCAATAAGGGAATCGTGGCAAACAATGTTATTAATAATTGTGGCAGTGGATTATTTGTCTACGGCTCAGTATTCTTTGTCTCATCTCCCAACGTTCTAATGGGACCAGCTCAAGAGTTTCTACCTACTCCAGACATTCTTAACTCTGAATATGATCTTATCAATATCGATTTATCAGAAGCTAAGGCTGCAGGAGACGATTATGATTCTCCATCACATGTGTATCAAGAAAACGGTGCCGCATTTGACTTATCTTTAACAGATGGATCGATCTTAGATATTACTCATCGTGCATTCTATATTCAAAAGACATCACAGGGCGTTGAAGAGATTTACGGAACAACTACAACTGCCGGAAGCTTCCAAGTTACTAACCCTCGTACAAGATACACTATCTTAACGTTGGGTAATACTACTCCAGCACAATGGAATACAGCCGCAGGAACATCTGGCGTTGTCTACTCGATTGGAGATACTTTCTTAGCCGCAGGAGCTGGAGCAGGAAATGGCACAGCTACAAGCGGTGGAGTAGATACAATTCAACTGATTGATGTGTCTGCTGATCAGGATAGAGAATTAGGCGAATTTGCATTTTCTATTCCGGTAGCTACAGTTAACGCTATTAAAGATGCATCAGGCGCACATTCATTTAGCACTCTAAAGGCTGCCAACTCTTTACACGAAGGCATAGGTTGGGCATCAACGTTCAGAAACGAAGTATCGTGTGGTCCTATATCTGCAGGAACTCCTCCTACTTGGGCTGCTGATGAAGTCAACGGCACAGATCCAATATATACTGTCTCAATACCTAATCTAAAATACGCAAGTATTGGTAAAAGAGTTAGGACATCTCCCAGTCATAGTGGATGGGGTAACGGAGGTAATGTGTCAACAGGAGTCGTACAATCAATAACAACAAACGGAGCAACTTCAATTGTGGGAATTCTATTCAAAGGAGCAGGAGGCGGAACTGACCCAGATAATCTAGTCAACTTGAATGTTGGTGCTGGTGGTACGCTAAATATAATCGATAGCTTTGTGATGGCACAAGGAAGGATAATCTAATATGTCAAGTATAACAAATGTAAATAATAACGCAAGTGTAGTAAACGTAGGTCGTACTACACCCGTTTCTCCTGGTGTACAGCCCGCCTCTAAATCGATTCCCGTAGTAATCGCTTCTGATCAGACTGCTATTCCGGTTGAAGAACAAAATAAAGTACAGTCAGAAGTCGCACTATCTCTTTTGGGTATTCCACGTGCCGAAGTTGCCTTAGGTATCTTCGCAGACGTTAACACGTATGATGTTAACCCGAGTGAGTGGTCATCTTCTCCACAGTATCATGTTAGTGGTCACGGGATTCAGCATCTACCTACAGAAGCTGGCGCACTCGTAGAGGCACCTAGAAACAAAACAGCAGTTCTTACATCTAAGCGTTTCTTCAGATATCAGCCTGGTCGTGTATCAGCCGCAACGTTTGGTGTTAAGTCCACAGTAGGACAAGCTTCATTTTCCCAAAACCCATCTATTAGAAAATTTGGCATCTATGACAACTTTGATGGATACTTCTGGGAAACTAGAGACGATTCTCAAGAAGATAACTTTTCTGTTGTTAGACGTTCACAGTCGCTTACTAAAGCACCTAACTCTCCAACTGGTATTGCACTACAAAAACTTAAGGGCGGTGCGCCAACTAATACTGGTATAGCAAGAAGTCAGTTTGATGATTATAGAATTATTGGTAAAGGTACAAGCGAAGCGATTGTTCCTAGTACTCTACTAGTCAAAGATCGTGAACTTATTACGAATAACAGATTTGCTATCATCGATGGAGTTGTTAACGGACTAGACACAGGTACTTTCTACGCAGACTTAGCGGCAGCAATCGGAGGATCTGAGACTGCGGCTTCTGTAAAACAAAAATGTGCAAGAGATTTAGATTACTGGGTAGACTTCTATCTACTAGATATGGAGCATGGCGGTACGAATCACACTAAGATTAACATCACTAACTATGCAACCGCTATACTTCCTGCGATTGCTACTTACGAGAAGCCGACGCACATTGCATTAGGAAATGCTTTAACGGGATATGCAGGTCTTTCTGGCGGGGCTGTTACTAAGTTAACAACTCTTACAGGTTTGACTAACACAGCATTTAATAGAAACAACGGACAAAGTGTTCTAGTTCCTTCTATCAGTGATAGTGATTATGGCACAAGAGGTAAGATTGATACAATCTTTGCTACTAAGTCTCACTACTGGGCTTATCATGTGACGAATAAAGATTCTAGTGGTAATGCATTGTCATACCTTACACCATCTGGTTATCCCTACAGTGAAGAAGAACTAAAGTATAAGTGTCAGCGAGACGTTGGATACATTGTTGGCGGATACGGTAATGATATTGAAGGCGGTGGAGATGCAGAAACAAAATACAACATGTCTATGTACTTCAAAGGCGGCAGACTAGATGCTATTCAAGCTGGTTTTGGTATGTCAATCTACTCACAAAACGCTGGCGGTTCATCTAACCCAGTACAAGCAGAGATCGATAGACACACCCACTTGAGAGAAACAATTCTGTATGACTTTAATCAGTACTTTGGCTATAGTAGTTCAACTTCACAGTATATCAAGCTGAATGCACTTGCAACTAGGGTTATCGAAAACTTCTCAGAAGAAGATACTCAGCAAATGGATGTAACTGGAAGTAACGGCTTTGCTGGTAACTTAGTGGCTATGCGAGACGGCATCATTCTTACACACTCTGCTGTTTATGATCCTCAGTTACTTAAAGATATTGAACAAATTGTGGCAGTATCTGATACTAATAACCAGATCAAGTTGACTAAAGGCGTAGTACAGTTTAAGGGACACGTTAAAGTTAAGACTGCTGTTCCTGCTCCTTCCGGAGGCACAGGACTTATAGCAGGACAAGTCTACAAAGTCGTTAACGTAATTGGACCTAAAGGTAACGAGTTTACGTTAGAGAGCGAGGACGGAGTTGCACAGATATTTAACGCATCAGACGTTCCATCACCCTTCTATGTTGAAACAGTTGTTCCATTTATCTTCCCTAAAAAGGGTACTACTTTAGCTATAGGCGCTACGAAGCTTGCACAAGAGTTGACAGGCGCAAATACATATGTATCTAGTGCTAATGTAGGATATCATGGATATGATCCAGTAAACTATAGAGATGCACACAACATGCCCGCAGACGGAAGCACAGATACATTCACTAAAGGAATGGTCTTTCCTTATATGTATGCAAGTGATAATAATCTTGCAGGTACAGATGGTGCCGCCAGTTTACGTGTGGGCTACATCAATACTGCACTAGACGTATCGACTAAATTAGGATTGAATACTGTATGTGATCAAATAGATTATGTCAACTTTGATCCTAATTTTGTTACTTGGGTAAGATTTAATGTTAAGCCAGAGTTTTGGGGAGTATACGATTATCGTGTACCGAGATCAAGATTCAGTCATGACACTTTAGATGGAAGAACAGATATAACAAATCCTCCTGCTAAAGAAAGAGTTTATAGTGATGTAGCAACTGGCGAACTTGGTACAGCCAGACCTGGACAAGTTTACACTGTAAATGGTGATCCTCAATACATGACTAGTTTATACAACTTTGACTTTACTAAAGTTACCATGCTTAAGATCGAATTCTCTTGGTACGGTGCTGTTGGTGCATTGTTCTTAGCATATGTTCCAGTAGAGAACGGTGAAGCGAGATGGGTGAGAGTACATCACTTACGTGCTTCTAACCAATATAAAAATGCTTCTCTAGGTAATGCGACACTTCCTATCACGTATACGACATATGGTGGTGGAGATGAATACTCACTAGGAGATGGAGAAGATGAGAACTTCGTTGATAGAGGATATGGATCTCAGTCACACTCTATCGTCAAGTATGGTGCTTCATATTACATCGATGGTGGCGACAGAGGCACAGTTAGACTCTATAGTCATAACAACGAAGATACTCAAGATACTTACGGTAAAGTTTGGTCTATCGCTAACAACAGTTATGTACCAAGTGGCAACAAAATTGCAATCAACTCTACGTCACTCGGGTCTAATAACGCAAGAACTAATGTTGACCCTAGATTCTTTATGGGAGCAAGATTTAAAAGTTCAAATAGAACAGATCAAAATATCAAAGTAGTTTGGGCTGATAATAATCATGTGTACTTAGATGGAACACCATCAGGTACTCCAACCAATGTGAAACTTTTGGTCGACAGAGCAAACGCAACATATAATCTGGAAACTAAGAAGATCATTCTTAGTACTCAGCAAGGTAATGCTGTACGTAACAGAGTGCAAGTCTATCCCACAAAACTGTCTTCATCAAACTTAGATGCGAGTAAGCCAGTTCGTATGAGATTCAAAAAGACTCCTTTGTTTCAGACAGATGCAGTGTCTAGTGGAGATTTAAATGCTCCAGGATTTGTTCTTGATGCTCCATATACACTGACTGCGGCAAATGAACCATTAAGTAGCGTTGGTGTTACAGAAACTGGAAGTTTCATTGATAACAATGAAAGCACTTACGGATGGTTTCAGGCACTTGTAGACGCTGATCCAGTTACAGTATTTGGTAGACTGTATAAGGAAAATGATGAATACTACTTTGAACTCTTAGAGTCCTATAACGGAACGATTGTTCTAAAGGCAGAAGAGTTTTTACCAGACGTTAGATTTACAGCAGATGGAGAAACTCAACCGCAAACAACAGTGACAAAAGCTTCTTCAGAAAAAGAAGGATTAAGTTCAATTAAAATCGCAACCGACACTGTAGTACCTATTCCAAATACGGGTATTAACGTAGCGACTATATACTTACAAGCGGGTACAGAACAACTCGACCTAAGTCCTTACTTTGATTATAATAAAGAATATCTATCGTTCCCACTTACCGACCAAGCAGATAGTCTTTATTTTGCAATAGACTCTGACGAAAATTCAGGAGAGGATCCAATACAAGTAAGCTTGGGTTGCACATGGGAAGAGCAATAACTAATGCCAAAGCAGATAAAACTTGGACTGGATAAAGTACCAGCTCCAGTAACGAAGCAGTTTACTCAGCTTATTGATATTGAAGGTAATCTTCTTTACGATGCGGCTGGTAATCCGGTCGTTACTGAAGACGAAGCAGTATTAGGTTCTTTTTCTAAGTCCGAATCTGCTACATCAGTATTCGCTAATAACTATGATAATGTTCCTCCAGTAACAGTACCTATTGCTGAACAGTTTTCTGGAGAATCAGAAGTTAGTAGTTCGTTGCTTGGTGTTCCTCGTGCAGAAGAACAACTAAGTCTCTTTGCAGACGTTTCAACTTATGGACTTGACAGGGATAATTGGGACTACTATATAGGACCAGGTGGTAACTATCCTCCTGAATGGTATCGTAAAGAGAATCCTATATATGGAAGAAGGTTTGATCCTAAGTTCTACGAAGAAAGCACTGAACAAGCGTTATCTATATCTACGTTTCCTTCTCAATATAACTTTCCTGGCAGTGCGATTGCTGAGAGACTGCAAGATGCGACTGATGTTCAAAAAAGATATATGAACTTTGTCGCTATGGGTAAATACTTGTTTACTATATTCGAGCCAATCAATCCAATCTTTGCCAAAAGAAACTTCTTAAACACTAACATTAAAATTGTATCAGACGGTGAAGCTGAGATAGACGTTACGTCATCTTCGGCATTCAGCACGAATGGACTATACTTTTCTGGAGATAACTTGTTCCATGATGTGGAATACGGAACGGACTTGCAAGATTCTTTCGACCAGATAGAAAGATTTACTGTTATGTTCGACAAGATTGTAGCCGGAGATGCTACTTTCCCAGAACTTACTGGATCAGCAACAACAGACTTTACACTCACTAGTGATTATCCTTTTATTAGATCATTCTTATCATCTAAGGCTCAACCTGGAGGAGGATCTGGGTCAAGCAAATTCATTATACTTGAAAGCAAAAAGACTTTCAGATATCAACCTGGTAGAGCCAGTGGATTTACTTTTGGTGTACGTCAAGAAAATGATCCAGCGTCAAACGTCAATACGATTGAATGGGGATGCTCAAACGATACAGATGAATACATGTTTCAGTTACGTGGGTCTAGATTCAACATAGTTAGACGAAGTGTTATTAAGATGCCAGACTCTTTGTTGGTAAGAGAAGGATTGGATCCATCAGACCAATCATCTTCAGCAATTGAACCAAAAGGCACAACTATTCGTGAGGCTATGTGGGAAACAACTATTCCAAGAACTAAGTTCAATGGAGATAGCTTATTAGGTAATGGTCCATCCGGATACATATTATCTTTTGAAGATGTGACTATGTACAAGATTGAGTTCTCTTGGTATGGAGCAATCGGTGCTAAGTTTTATGCTTATGTTCCTTCTGGTAATGGCGAAGCACGTTGGGTTCTGATGCATAGACTAGTAATCGAAAACGGACTAGGCAAACCCATACTTAAGAATCCTGACTTCAAGTTTAAGTATCTGGTATACACTGAAGACAATGCGACAATGAAAAAGCCGGTGTCTCTCTATAAGTTCGGTAGTAGCTACTACGTAGATGGCGGGGATGAGGGAACTATAAGACTTGCGACTACTACAGTCGATAGTAAACAGTTTACTCAGAGAAGTCCAATTTTAGGTATTCTTCCTAAACAAAAGATTTTTAATCAAGATGGCGAAGGACTAACAAACTTCAAGAAAGCATATCCTACTACGATGTCAGTATCTAGTGACATTGACGCACGTGTTGATATCGAAGAGATCACTGGTTCTCCAGATGGTGTACATTATAACTTCTCACCATCGTTGCATAATGGAGTTCATGCGTTGTCTAGAACTCTCGACTTTCAGTTTATAGGTGCCGGCGCAACTGCAAGTCAGATTAACATATTAAACGGTGGCGTACTCACAGAAGCGGATGATAACGCACATATAATTGCAGATGGTGTATATAACGTATATGTGGATTACGACTTTGATCCAGACCGTACTGCAACTAATATCAGAAGACGAAATGGTTCTCAGAGTTTAGTTATAGACTCTTTTTCGAAAGGATTAAAAGCAGACGGTACTGTTATACAAGGCAAAACTAGCGATACCTTTACTGGTAAGCTATCTAATTACCACACTATTGCTGCCTCAGAAGTTCCAATATATGGAAACAATTTTAAGATCCACTTTTTAAATCCTAGTGCGAAAGACGGAGGTAGACATTTTGCTGACTTTGCAATATCTGTAACATCAAAACCACCTGAGATAGACACTACAGTTTCTCCTAACGTATTGAAGTTTGAAGCTGATGACGGATCAAAAGCACCTTACTCTCTATACGATGAAATATTTCAAGAATATTCTTCAGAAGGTACTCCGATAGATTACTCTACTAAAGCTGAAAGATATGAGTGGGATCCTGGAGTATCCGATATGTTTATGGTTGACTATAGACTAGGCAGACCAGAAGGCGGAGATTCTGGATATATATCAGCAGTAAAAGGAGAAGTGCGAGTCGTTGACTATCCTGTATCTTCAATCGAAGCTGGGACAGGAGCGTTTTCTGGTCAATGGAAAATAACATTTACAGGCGGGGCTCCTACAGCAGACTTATTTACTCTTGATGGATCTGGAGCAGTATTATCACAAAGCACTGAGATTGGAGTACAAAGCACTGGCTTAGGAATATATTATACAACAGTACCCGTACTCGAAGAAGGAACTGGAAGTTTTGTTGCTTATGTTGATGGTGACCCAACTGACAATGGTAATAGAACTGTAACAGCAGTTCAAACTAAAACTGTGTCAATTACCCATGACTGGCAACTTGATCCTGCACTAAATGGAGATCAATTTACTAGAGCGAAAGCTGTTAAGTTTAATGCACAGCCATTGTACTTAGTCGTAGCCATGAAAGATAACTCTAAGGTTAATAATATAATTGTTGAAGAGTATACTCCAGATAATGTACGTACACACACTCCTAAGTTTATCACAGACGCACCTAATTTAACTATTGAAAATTCTGGTAGTTCTAGTAACGTTCTTTCGCCAGCGGCTTTTCAAGGAGTAGATAGGCTGTCTAGTGTACGATTTGATGATCAATGCTTGAATCCTTTAAGACCTGGTGTGAAAGTATACTCACTCTTCGTTAAAGGCGGAACGCCAGAGAAGTTTGATCTTTCGAATATATTTGACAGAGATAGAAAAGGATTGGCAAGAGGGTTGCTAAATAATAAAGCAGTATACCTTACAGCGTCAGCAGTAGATGGAACGTCTGTTGGTAATATTGAGACAACTCTCACGGTGAAGGAACAGTAATGGCATTTCGAGGACTAAATGTACAGTTAGCGATGAACGATGTCGATAATGCGGCAGCGGCTCTTAGAAATCTAGGTCTAGACCAAAGAGACTTAGTTCTTATATCTGGATTAACCAGTAACGCTGGAGTAGAACAGACAGAGTTGCATACGCTATCTGGACTAGTCGTTGATCAGAAAAAGGAGCTTGCATCTTTAGCGAGGTCTTCTACTACTGTTGGAAATCTACTTACTGGACTAAAAGATATTGGTCAGCCTTTAGATTTCAACTTAGAAATCGATAATCAGATAAATGCGGCAGCAATCAAATATAACTACTTAGATTTTAGTAATCCATCCGGCCCACCAAAAATTGCAGATATATCTACGTCACGTGTATCTTCTTGGTCAACTATAGGATCTTCTATTCTTTATGGAGGAGAAGTTGAAGTGAGTGGAGACAATGTAACTTTTACCTCACTCTCAACTGCATCAGCTCCTATCGGAAAGACTTTTAGAGCGGAAGTAGCAACTCACAAACTCAAGATTAAAATAAACGGCACAGATAAAGAATTTTTGGCAATGAAAGGCATTCCCTTAGAGTGGAACGCATTCTTCAGAAATGTTGACTTACAACATGCAGTGACCAGTGTAAGCGACAGTATAGGTGTCGTACCTCCAGTTTGGAGAATTACAAACAAAGCCGGAGGACAATCTTATAATACCGGAGACGCTAATGGATCTATTGGCGCAGGAACTGTTGGTACTCCTGCAACATATGCATTTAAAGATAGTTCATCTAAGGCACGTAAAATAGAATTCTTTTATAACCCGCTGAATATTCTAGAACTGCGTATGGCAGGATGTAACTTAACTAAATGGACAAATATCGGATTAGACAATCTTGACAGAGTTGATATCAACAATAATGATTTCTATGAATTACCCAAATTTGGACCAGCGAGTAGAAACGGCGATGGGCTAGCTGTTAATCTAAAACACATTAACATGTCTGCAAATAACCTATCAAGAGCAGAAGACTCTAGCGGTAATCAAATTCCTGCTAATACTCAGCTAAACACTCTTCCAATTACATTGACTAACTTGACAATGAATGGAGTATTCTCTGATAATACAACGATAGACTTAACCGATTACGTAGACTTATCATATCTACAGTTTCAGACGTACTATAGTCGAAATGCTCAGAGAAGAATGACCGGCGGCACAATAAGTCCAAAGACGGTTATAGATTCAAACTCTATCAAGGGTATTAGTCAGTATAGAATATATCATCAGCCTTATAGCCAGTTAGATGCTGGAGTATGTGCCAGCCCTAATCTGACGTATCTATACTTTCCTTGGTGCGGAATTACCACAGCAGAGAATAGAACAAGCGGCAGTACGCAAGCGATTAGTATCGCAAGTAGTAACATAGGTGAATTCATATCATACGGTAACGCTCACAATGTGGTAAATATGAGTGGTAAAACTTCTCTAACTAATTACGTGCAAGCTTACTCTTCGCCAGGTAGCGATAAAAGTAGAAATCTAGCTGGACAGTTTAACGGTTGTGCAGGATTAACTCAGATATATTGTTATGCTTCTAGTACTATTCAGGCAAATATACAGACAGCATTCTCTAACCAAGCATTGAGTTCATTATCAACTTTAGATTTAAGATGGACATCAGCATCTGGAGAACTAAGAGATGCTAGTTTCTCAGGCGCAGACGCTTTAGTGCATATTAGATTTGCAGGAGGAGGTCACAGTGGCACAGATTTTTATGGAACAGCAGACTCGATAGCAAATAATAGCGGCAACGGTGAAGTGTTTGCTAATATGTCTAATCTAAATTGGCTATACGTATATAGTAACGGCAACATTTCTGGCGCATTACCAGACTTTTCAAATAATTCTAATATGCGTGGAATATATATTCGTAACACAAGTACAAACGGTAACTTGCCTAACTTAACAGGTAATCCAAATTTATATTACCTGAGACTTGATAGTAATCAGATGACCGGTACTGTCCCAACGTGGTCTAGTAATGCACTGAGATATGTATTCTGTTATAACAACAGTATAACTGGATCTTTACCTGCATTGAATACTCCGTATTTGTATTACCTGTATCTTCAGAATAACAATATATTAGGCAACTTGCCTAGCATGGCTGGAGCAATAAGACTACAGAGATTATATTTGAACAGCAACAATCTTACTGGATATACAGCAGACGCTCTCAAATATAACACTAGCTTAAGTATTATAGACTTGAGTAACAACTCACTACCCGCTTCAGTAGGATCTGCATTGATCAATGATTTATGGGATAACTATGCAGGCAACCCTAGAAATGGAGTTAGCGTAAACTTGCTAGGCAACAACGGCTTAAGCAGAAGTAATATAATCAATGACGGAACAGAAGGCGAAAACAGTACTGCATCAAAACTGGAATTTATTGAAAGATTCTGGACTGTTCTGCTAGACTAGGAAAAAGATATGGCTCAAGGATTCGTAAGAGACTTAAACTTAATCGAAAGTAACACTGGTGCTTTAGACAGAGGCATTCTTGATAACTTGGGTGGTGCTAACATCACTACAGACCTTTTACTGTTTGACGGAAACTTCAAATTTAGGTCTAAGTTAGAGAGCGGTCATTATTCATATGACTCAAGTACGGATGTAACTACCGTCACAGGAGAAGGTAAAGTCGCATTTTCGGATGGAACAAAAATATCTTTTGGTGATGATCCCACAAACTTTGCGTATAAAGTTCACTCTTCAAACGGAATTGATAAATTTAGAATCTACAATTCACTTGATCAAGTAGTAGCACCTGTTGGAGATTTGAGAAGAAATGATGGAGTTACTTCTCAAAATATATCCAACTTAAGTACTAAAAGACTCGAAACTAATCCATCAGCTTCTACTGGAGTATCTGGAGATGATGGCGCATCTGATTTATTTAATCAGTACACATCTTCAGCACAAGTCGATTATATAAATTCTCAGCTAGGACTATATTACTATAAAAGAGATCGTATTCCTCTAACTTTTCAAGATTCATCTTTTGACGAAACAGTTAGATTCAGAGGATCGGTAATGATTGTTGATAATGACGCTACAGTCAGTACACAGCCAGGAGATTTCACTCCAGGTCTATTCATTGTAGACCCATCTAATCCAGGAGCTGGTGTTAGAGCATTTAGTGATGCATCGAATCCTTGGAGCGAAACTACTTACTCTAATACACTCTCTACAACAGAAGTAAACTCTCAGCCAAATGTACTAAAGCTAAATCCTGTAAGCACTAATGCTCCGAATCTCATAACTGGCACAAGCCAACTTGTATCAGAAACCAATGCAGTGTCCTCATATAACTTCAAACTTCCTTTAATAGTAAACGGAGAAACTTTCTTTTTACTTTTAAAGTCTTAAGTTAGCAGGGCTTTATAAATTGTAGTGCCGTGATATATTTTAAAATACTCGTTTGAATCAGTCGGCGGTGAAGATGCAATGACGTTGTTTGTAGGAGTGTGTATCTTCAAGCTATTGAAAGTTAATCCTTCAACACGTAAGTCTTTATTAGCGGGTGGAGTTTTAAGACCCACATCTGTTCCTTCAAAAGGTGGCGCAGTATTAAGAGGAATAACACAGAACTCTTTGTTATCTTGTCCTGGATCTGATCCGTCGATGAAAACTATAGTTCGTGCCTTTGGTATTGCTGCCGTGAGATTAGCACTTAATGTTATAGTGTTACCACTTATAGTCAATACTGTTGTAGTTGAACCAACTTGATTATTTTCAAAATCTGGTGATCCAGGTATAGCTCCAGTGCCGCCAGCATTTCCAGTACCATAGAAGTGTACATAATCTCCAGTCGAAACTCCAATTGCAGTAGTTAAAGCTATTTGACTTTGCCCGCTAGCCGCAGTAGATGCAACTTCTCTTCCGTAAACACCATTACATTGCAAGTAAGAAGATTTATCATCTAGTCCTCTAGATGCATACACTGCACCAATCTGAAGATTACCAGTAGTTAAGTTTGATCCTCCGTTACTCAAGTGATCTGAAATAGTAATATCTCTAGGACCATTTCCGCTTACACCAAAGACTCGCTTAACTTGCATTCCAGATGTACCGTCAGTGTTTATCGACATTATGAGTTGGTCTGCAAATACTTTGGAAGTGGGATCGATGCTAAATGGAGGTAATGAATATAGAGATCCCTGATTGTTACCAGCAGAGTCGAGTCTGAATAATCCAATTAAACCTATATTTTTAAAGAATATTGCTTCTTGTGTATCTCCAATAGTCAATGAGGCATCTGTATTCAAGGTATCTTTAACATATGCAAATAGATTATCGTCTTCATCAACACCAGATATTTGAGTAATCTGAAAGGCATACATATTGTTATTAGACTTTTTGAATACCATCCAATCCCCAATAGATACACCGCTAAAGTCTGATGCGGATATTTTACCGAAACCATCTCGCACAGTGATAGTCTTGG
>Ga0222716_10002028_pt1 | contig 16630 bp, 23 predicted proteins | sample C33_13DmetaG_FD_165044 | JGI IMG/M metagenome (GOLD analysis project Ga0222716, IMG submission 165044) | Estuarine water microbial communities from San Francisco Bay, California, United States - C33_13D | ecosystem: Environmental > Aquatic > Marine > Unclassified | place: USA: California... | reverse complement strand
CTTCTTCGGCGCAGCCGTGGATGGGATGCGTCCGCTCTCATTGAGGAAGATGGCTGTGCCGGCGAACAGGACCAGACCAGTCATCGCGATTCCACCGTAGAAGAGTCCGGGGTCGGTCTGCCGGAACACGTTGATGGACTGGAAGAACCCTTGGGGGCCTCCAGGGTCGTCAACGGGCGCGGCCGTAGTCTCGATCTTGGCGGTGCAGTTCTGGAACTCCAGCCCCAGCTTCTTGCCTGTGACCGGACCGACGATGCCGTCCACAGTCAGCTTGTTGTCGGTCTGGAACTGTCGAACCGCAGCATCAGTCTCAGGACCAAACCCGTCCTCGAACAGATCCATCTGAAGTTGGTATCTAAGTTCTTTTTGGACAGCGGAAACGGCACCGCCCGACAGCCTGTCATCAGCCCCCTTCTTGATGCAAGGGTAGCCCGCCTTGGGAGGAGCGCCGTAGTGGAGCCCGCTGTACTGGCTGGGCTGAAAAGCAAGTCCGGCGTACATCACGCCTCCTGTTGTCGTTTGTAGAGGGTGTAGGCCCCAAGCCCGAGAACACCCGCTATGAGAGCATAGGCGATGACAGGCACCTTGGGTTTCGCCGGTTCATCGTCGGGAACAGGCTTGTAGGGGCTGGTCGTCCCTGGGGCGTTGCCTTGTTGGTAATCGTAGACGTCAGCAGCGGAAGCCGTCCCCTGTGGGGTCGTGATGGTGCCTCCCACAATCCCGGCATCTGCACCGCCCTCGGACGGACCGTACCACCACTCACCCGTTTTTTGGGCTGCCCAAGAAACCGGAGCCCGCCAGAATGAAAATTCCTCGCCGGTTTCGATGTCAGTCGCGCCGAAGTTCCGCATGGCTCAGTCCCGCATCACGAAGAAGTAGAAGGCACCACCAGCCAACGCGAAGGCAGAGCCGACCACGATGGGAACCTTGTACTGACTGAGGAAGCCCTCGTCTTCTTCTTCCATGACAGAAGTGGACGTTATCTCTCCGTCGGGCAGTGTTTGTCGGGCCACCTCTACCATGCTTTGGATGGAAGGACCTGATGACTGCATAGTTGAGACCATCTCTTCGATGGAAGGGCCAGAAGATCCTGATGGTGCCTCTCCTCCATCAGCGAAGTAGTCCACAATCGCATCGGTGTTCTGGGATTCTTCCCAGAGCGAGTTGAAGTCGGAGAAAAGTGGTGGAGAGTACCCTGATGTCTTGCTCGCCTTTTGGGCGTCCTTGGGGGACTTTCCAGCGGCGATTTTTTGCCTCATCGAAGATACCGCATCACGTTTGCGGTACAGGCCACGAGCATCGAACGCGTTTTTCAGGCGGGTCAAGAAGTCGAAGTATCGCGAGTGGCTGGTAGTCTTGGGCTTATACCACCCACTGTAATTCAGATTTCCGAAGTTCCGCATGGTCAAATCCATCCTTGTCGGCGAGCAACAAAGGCCCCGATGCCCAGTACGCCCAGACCAATTGCGACCTTCGCGCCGAGACCCATTTCCCACCAAGCTGGTAAGGATGGAATCTCGTTCTGACTTATAGCGGTCTGATTGACAGGCTTGAAAGAGGCTGGCTTGAAAGCGGTGTAGTAGCTGTCTGGAAGTTGCTTCATTCCACCCGATTGGGTTCCTACTCCTTGAGACACCGACTCTTTCAGACCCACCGAACGGTAGTAGCTGCCTGGAAGTTGCTTCATGGGCATCAGATCATTCCCTGTTTCTTGGCCCGGGGGCGGCGGAGGAGGGGGCGTGGCTGCGATCGGTCCCTGCCCTTCGTAGAAGTGCTGAACGACGAGGCGCATGTCCGGGTACGTCCCGGCCGCCGCCGCTTGACCGGCGTAGTAGTTCCAGACCGTCAGGTAGTCCTCGTAGGTCGGGGGATACCACTTGGCGTCTGGAGCCGTCGCATAGGCACATGCAAGCCCTTGATTCGGGTTGTACCCTCTGGAGATGTAGCCGGAGACAATCCCCGTACTGGATCGTTTTCTGGTTTCGGTTCTACCGTCAGCGATGAACTCGGCCTGAAGATCCTTCAAGAATCCCCAATACTTCTTTCGGCTCGCGCTATCTCCACCATTGTACCAATAATCGCCGTCCTTGTAGCTGCTTCGCTTGTGCAGCTTCAAGAAACATGCTTCTTCTTCCACTTGGTCCCAAGACTGAAGACCCCACTCGAAGCCAAAATGGGATGGCTTCCGAAAGCGAGCGCGATTGCCGAAGTTTCGGCCCATCAGATCATGCCTTGCTTCTTGGCGTAGCGGTAGCCACGGTAGCCGAAGAAGCCGACCGTCCCTGCGATGGCAGCGGACAGAAGCATGTTGTCTTGGACCCATCCCATGATGCCCGACGACTCTGCCTCGATGTCGAGCGAGACATCTTGCATGAGCGCATCTTCGGGGGGAAGCTCAGGCATGAGGATGTCCATGGTGGATTGGTCCGCAGCGAGGTCTGACGTCGAGACGTTCCAAGTGTCATAGCCTCCGTCTGTGGATTCGTTCGTCACCACAGGACCCATTGTGGTGGTGTCTTCCGCAGTTGTGGCCATCGCTGCGAGCAGGGCGTTCCGAAGATTATTGAGGCCCATGAGCGTCTGACGTCGAGACAGCGTAACTCCGCTGCCCCGGCTAATAGCAGACACCCGAGCCAACTCGGCGTCGATTTCTGCCAGCGTACAGGAAGCCCCTGGCTCCAGGCAGTATGAAGATACTGCTGCCGCTGAAGAGCCTGATGTCGAGTCGCTGCGTTGGAATTTCGCGAAAGCAGGAAGCGCAAGCGCTGGTGCCTTCCGTCCGCGTACCGGGGAAGAAAGTTGGGGGCCAAAAGAGCCCAGACCGCTGTAGCCGTTGCCTACAGGCTGGGTGAAGAAGAAACTGCCGTCACCATAGGCCATGGCTCACTCCGAAAATGCTTTGATCGCCACGATGGCGAGAACGGTTCCTGCTCCAAGGAGAGCAAGTTGAGGGACATAGGAAAGGATGGTCTTGCTGAACTCGTTGTCAACCTGCTGAGACTGCAACTGCACGTTGTACTGGTACTTCTGGGTGTCTGCTGCGATCTGCGCCTGCTTGACCCCGTAGGCTCCAGTGACTGCACTTCCTCCAACACTCGCGGCACCGCCAATCGCGGTGCCCAAGACGTAGGCCCCCGCTTGGGTAAGAACGCCATAGTTTGAGCGGAAGGGCATCAGTTCTACCTCAGTGCAAAAAACGCGAGACCACCAACCGCTACGGCTGCCACAGCGAGACCGATCAAAAGACCGCTGCTGCTTCCTCCGGAAGTGGTCGAAGTGCCGGATGTGGCGGTGTAGGGGTCATAGATGTCGACCCCCCGCTTGGCATACGCGCCCTTGACCGCCGTGTCTCCAATCTGAGTGACCCCAGCGGAGAGTGCCGTCAGCATGTCCCACTTGTTCGTCTCCGGCTGGTAGACGGACGTGACGTTCTGGTTTCCCGCACCTGTCGGAGCCGAGGCGGCCCCGTAGGTCCCATACGGGAACCCGGTGTCCCTCTGAAGGTAGACGGGAGAAGGATAGTTCCGAAGAACAGATTGGGTACGAAGGCCGCGAGAAACACGACCCCCAAGAGATCCAAAGTTTCGCATCAGTTGCCTCCGCGACGCGAGAGCGCCAATCCGAGAAGTCCGAGGACCAGAACGCCGCCGACACCAGCGACGACGTACAAGGCCGTATTGTCTGATTTTTGCTCGCCCGCTACGCGACCGGCCGCTGCCTTGTCGATTCCGCCGCCCACAGCACCGACAACTTGGTCGATAAACGACCGAGCACCACTTTGGGCCTCAGAGATGATCTTGCCTACCGTGCCAGTAGGGTACGGACCGATCTTGTTCGTGATTGCCCGCCATTGGGCGTCTCGCGGACCCACCTGGCCTTGCGTCCAGCCGGGAGGCGGAGCGCCTTGCATGATGGCGATGTCGCCGTTGGAGAACTGGCGGTAGACATAGAGGACGCCGCTGTTGTCCCTCTGTCCCGTGCGTTCATCGCGGTATTCGAGTTGGGCGGGTCGCGTGTCCCAGGCAGAAACATCGAGGTCTTCAAGTTCCTTCATGCCGCGTTGGAACTCGCCTTCAGGGTCCGCCAGGTCCTCGGATAGATCGCGCATTTCGCTTTGGAACTCTGCGGCTGCCTGGGAGTCTTTTCGTGTAAGCCCCTCGTCTCTCGCGGCCTTGTAGTCCTCGCGGTACTGCTTGTCCGTGAGGTAGTCCCACATGCCGCCGTACTCACCGGAAGGGGCCGCTCCATTGGGCCGCATCTTCACGACGTTGTGGGCGGAACCGTAGTCCTGGGACAAGCCCATGTAGCCAAGAGAGCGTTGAATCATGTGTTTCTCACTTCCGAAAGATGCGCATTACACCAAGAGTTGTCACGGACACCAGTGCCACAAAAAGTAGCGGACGGTCGCCCAGACGCTCCAAAAGAGAGAGATTCTGGGTGAGGGCTTCAGCGGGCTCAGGATCGTTGAGAACCAACTCTCCCTCGTCGGGAAGAGGGTCGGGCTGTTCCTGGTAGATTTTCGTGTCCGAGACCTGCGAAGCGAGCCAGTTCGGTTCGGGTCGATACATCTCGAAGTCACCGCGACTGTAGCCCCGCTCCAAGAACCGCTTGAACTTGGGGCGCAATCGACTCCAGGTGGCACCACGAACCGACTTTGGGTAGCCAGGTCGATACCATGGAGGCACAACGATCCGTGCATCCTGAGCGGACACGGAAAGAAACGCGGAGTCAGGGGCGACAAGATACACGTCAGAACCTCGGGCCTGAGAGTACCGAGGAGCTACAGTCAAGGCAACTGGATGCTGTACTACCGAGTGCTATCTGAATCTGCGGCGACTTGGGCCATGTCATGCAGCAGTTCGGTCAAAAGGACCGATGCGGCAAAGTCTCCACGCACCATCGCAGCCGCAATCTCTTCGCGTGCGACCAAGGCCAGTTCGTCCATGCTCGCATCTGAGTTGCGGACGCGACTGCGACGCAGTTCCATCATGTCGAGGATGGTGTTTCGGAGCGTAGCTTTGGCGTGATCGAGATGGATTGAGCCGTCATCTTCGACCCAAGCGGCTGTCGCGCCCCTCACAGGTTGTACCCGCAGAGCAGTGCCGCAGCCCCGTAGATCCACTCCAGGGGATGCACTTGCGTGGACGGGTCAATCCCCTCGTCCATCAACCGGTAGGCTTCTCGCCACATCTGCGCTTCAGTATGCTCCGCGCTCATTCGGAAGTTGTCTTCGCTATGCACAGCAGCCCGACGCGTCCGGCCCATCTGCTCTTCAGACATCTGGTGCAGAATGTTGGCTGAGATGTCGAGCACCTTCAGCATCCGATCGTCCCGACGCTTTGCCGCTTTCAGGCCGACCGCTGCAAAAGCCTGACGCCCACGTTCATGTGCCTTGTTGGCTTCGCGGTGCGCCCACTCCACCCGCTCTCGGGTGAGGAACTCTTCAATCTCGACGTGATTGCTGCCCATCCGGTCCTCCGTCAATCAGACCTGACGTATTCGCGGACGGGCATCACGGCAACTACCGAAGCCGACGCATCGCGCGAGGGTTCTTCCGCTTCTTGAAACGACCCTGGGAGTCACGCGGAGCCCTGCTGGCGAGTCCTTTCCGCTTTGCTTTCAGCCGGCGCTTGTCCTTCGGACTGTCAACAAGAAATGGTGAGGGAGAGACTGGCCGACCACCTCGTTTTGCCCGGACTTTGTTTGCGTACTCCAGTTCTTGCAACTTCTCAACGCGGTAGACCAGTTCAGCCTTCTTCAACAGGTATGGTTTCTTGACACCCAGCGACTTTGCCAACCTGAGCAGTTCGGCCCGCGACAGAAGCTCCGGGCTACGAACACGCATAGGCTGAGCCTTGCGCTTGCGGGGGTTGTCGTGCATGCCGAGTTCTTGCTCGATCATCTCCATCTGCGCGGAAAGGTCATCAGTGATGGTCCTGTAATCATCAAACGAGATCAGATCGTTGTTGTATTCCAGACGGAGACTTTCCTGCGCACGCTTCAACGCTGCGAGTTCCCGCTTCAGGTGGAACTTTGATGCGCCCTTCTTTCCCCGGAACAAGGTATCAGCGGCCTTGCGCTGCTTCTTGCGAGTGCGCTTGCGAGGGTTTTCTTCGTAGCCCATCGCCACGGCTTCCACGAAGGAGATGTCCCCATCTTCGAGCATCTCGTCGAGGGTCTTCTCCTTGCGGCTCGATCCCTTCTTCTTCTTGACCTTGTAGCCCTGATCTTCCAGGAAGGACCGACACGACGCGACCGTGAGCGTCTGCCGAGTGAGCTTCTTTTTCGGGGCCGCCTTGGCGGTTGAACGAGTGGCCTTCGGAGTCTTTCCTCCGCGTGCCCGACGGGCTCTTTCATTGTCCAGCAGGCGTTGTGCTGTTTCTTCGCGAAGGCCGTACATTGGAGCGCCACGCCCTCCACCGCGCGTGGTCTTGTAGACCAACTTGGAGCCATCGTAGACAGCGAAGGCGAGGCGGCTGCCGGACTGACCAACAACGCTGGGATCGACTTGCTTGATTTTCAGAGCCATGATGGCCTCACATATGATCGAGAATGAGGGCCATCTTGCACATATGGCCGAAATCGTTGACAGTGTAGTGGCGACCTGAGTGCTTGCCATTCAGGACGCGGTAGCCGTTGGAAGTGGGGACGTACCGAGTGCGTCCGATAGACCGGACAGGTGCGCGGCGAGGATTGGACACCTTCCTGTCCCTGTCACCGAAGCCCTTTGTGCCACCTTCGTACAGGCCATCCAACGTGACCTCGATGTTCACCGGAGTGCTTCCCCGGAGAATCTCGTCCAGTGAAGGAGCAATCAAGCGCCACCCTTCTTCTCCCTGAGCGGCCATCAGGATGCGACTGCGCATCCGAGAGCCCTTGCTGCTCAGAAACACACCGCGCTGCAAGTCAGCACCCACCAGGGTTCCTGCGTAGAGCAGCGCCTGCTTCAGATTGGTGATGTGGCCACTCTTTCCGAAGGTCCCAACAAGAGTTCCCTTGTTGTAGACCTCGACGCTGCCCGCAGGAATCACGCGGCTGCCACGCCCAACCAGATGGTCAGACGTGAGCACATACACCAGCACGTCCTGGAACTGTTGAGGCATCCCAGGACGGCGTTCTCCTGCGTAGTCATCCGCAGCCATGATCTCTTCGATCTTGGCTATGACATCTTCAGGAGGCGAGTACAGAACGGGAGCGTTGAGGTTGCTGCTCCGGTCCCGAGCTTGCGGACGGCGGTACTTCAGAAGGTACTTGTCGAATCCATCCAGACGCGCCTTCTTGGCATCTTCCCGTTGGATTGACCCGCGAATCTTCTTGCCCAGCGCGAGCGTGCTTGCCGACATCCGGGACGGGTCCCAGCCTTCCGACCCCAGGCCCGCCCTGGGTCTACGAAGGCCAGGGTCGTCATCGGCGCGCGGAGGCAAATCGGGTTCATCGTCCTCGACGCCTGCATCTCCCGCAAGGTCATCAAACAGGTTTTCTGCTTCGTCGCTTTCAATGTCAAGTTTGGGCCTGCGTGAGCGTGCCTGAGAACTGGTCACGGCAAGTTCGGAACGCGGTTCTTCTGCTGGTGGCGCAGAAGAAGCAAACTCACGAGCGTTCAGAATGGCTTGGCGAACAGGCTTTGCGGTACTGCCCTTCCATCCTCTTCGATCTACCCCTCCGGCCAGGTAGTTCAGGTCGGCCGCAGAGAACTCCTCCTCGTTAATGGCAGCCGCGAGTTTCTTGGCAGAGAGGCGCAGGAGAGAATCGAGTTGAACTTTGCGGCCCGCAGAAAGAGAAGGACGACGTGGCGTGGGGGGCGTGGCGGACGTGGCCTGCTGTTGCTGTTGCCCCAACTGTCCGAGAGCGGCGATGGAGCTTTGGGCTTCCCCCCGAAGACCCTCAATCTCGTCAGCAAGCGTTTGCACAGCACCTACGATATCTTCATTCTCTCGCCAGTTCGGGAACTCGACCGCAACTTCGTCCCCATCCAGTCCCAACAGCTTGACGGCCAGGACTTCAGGCTCCAACCGAACAGAAGCGTGTTGCTGAGCAGGTGCCATTCCCTGCATCACCAAGTACACAGGAGCCATCTTCCCCGTGCCCTGCACGAACTCTCGGTAGGCGGGATATGCCTCCGCACGTCGCATCAGTTCATTCAGTCTCGTGAATGCCTGCTCTTTATCTGCGGCCTCCACGACAATCTGACCCCGAAGGTCATCGGGAGGAAGCGGATTCCGCAAACGGCGACGTTGAAAGCGATTCAACCGACGAGTACGTGTACGAGCCATGTTCAGTCCATTCCGCTGACGATTGCGTAGCTGACTGGCGGCTTCTTCTTGGCCTGCGCCTTGCTCTTCTTGATGGACGCCTTGATGAAGTCGGTCAGAAGAGTGGAAGACACGCTGACAAGCGCACCCACCGTCGCAGCGGCGAAGATGCTGTTCCAGTGCAGACCAAAGAGTCCTGTAGAGGAAACGTGACTCGCACCGCGACTCTCGCTTTCCTCTGCGGCGAGTTCTGCCAGGGAGCCTGCCACCGCCCCTGCTCCGGAATACCCCGAGAATCCTGCAAGCTCAGGAAGGTTGAAGTCCTTGGCGTTGACGACATCCCATCCCAACGGAGCGCCCTGTACTGTGGGCTCCGCGTAGAGGTACTGCTTGGGGCGGAATGGGTCGTCACCGACAGCCATGTAGATGTGCGACCAGTCCACGCCTCGGGGGTAATGCGCATCCCCTTGGTGGTAGCGCACCTTCTTCCCTCGCTTGTCTGTTCCGACGATGACCAGCTTTGCCGGAAGCCGCAGACTCCGCACAAGCGAGTACAGAATCATGGTCATGTCGTCGCAGTCGCCGTAGCCGACCTTCAGCGTGTAGAGCGGGTCTTGGAGACGCTCACCGGGCTCGTTGACATAGTAGATGTTGTCTTGGACCCACTTCAGCAGTGCTGCCGATTGCTTCTTGAACTGGCGAGGCTTGACGCCTGCCTGTCGGAGAATCTGCACAGCCAGCGTCGCGATCTGAGGGTCACGCCCCCGCGATTCCGCGATGCGAGCGATGACATCCAGTCGCTTGGGGTCCCCATACCCGTCCCATTGAGGCATGTGGTAGACCTTCGGCTGAGACGCAGGCAACCGATTGGTGCGCGTCTTCAAGGTGCCAGACCAGTTCATAGAGACTCTCCGTCACCGGGAGCCTACTACATCGACTGGAGGGCAGCCATGGTACAAAACCACACCGAGTGCTCGGTAGGTTCGGACTCCTTTTGCCCGCACCTCACCGCGCCTCTTCTAGGGCTGTTCGGATCGCATGGCCCAGACCGTATCCACCATTATGGACACGGCTGCTTCCTTGATTGGCGTCTCCAGCCACGTCGGAATCTTCTTCATCTTCAGCCCCTTCAGCAAGGGCATGGCCTGTCCCTTGATCCACTTCTTCTTGTCTCGGTCTTCTCCCGCCTTGAACTTCACGTCTGCCTGTTTGGTCAGGTTGCTCACCTTGACCACAACATCAGGTGCGATGACAGGAATGTCGAACTTGACGAGCATCACTTCTCCGGATCTTCTCTGGGCACTTCTGGGAGTGCATTCTCGTCTACTTCTTCCATGTTGTCCAGAAGCCCCAAGGAGTCCCGCAGTCCATTGAGGACTTCCAACACGTCTTCATCGGCCTCTGGAGGGGAGATGTAGGCTTCCTCGTATTGAGGAACGAACTCCTCCAGATCCTTTTCGAGCGCCGAGAACATGGCCCGAACCTGAAGCTCCACGTTGAGACGGATCATCTGAGCCGCCTGTTCGTTCCCTTCGGGAATCTGATCCCTCACAGCTTCCAGATTCTGTTCAACCATAGACGCCTTCAGCGACTGAAGATGCGTGTACTCAGGGTTCGGGATTTGACGCTCAATGGTGATCTTGACCCAACCCAGAGGGCCGGTGTCAGTCATCGGCGCGTCTTCGTCTGCCAAAGTGCCGGTAATTGCGCAAATATGGTCCATCAGTCTTCTTCCTCTTCCAAGGGGTTGTGGTATTCGAGAAGGTCAGACAGGTCGCTGAACAAAATGCTGCACACCTGCGTCATGTTCTCCGCGATCTGACGAGAGAGCTTTTTGCGATCGGACCCGCTCATGCCGTCCAAACGAGCCGATTCGTTTTCCTTGAAAGAAGTCTCTACAACGTCATTGACAGCATGGGTGATTCCACCCAACTCGCGAACCAGTGTGATGATTTTCCCAGCCTTTCGGGAGTGGGCCAAGCTCCGAGTAGCAGTGGCTCGGTCTGGCTGCTCCCCTTCTCGGTCAAAGTTGACCAGCCACTTCAAGACAAAGGTGTACCAAGTTCCGTAGACGGTGCTGGTCCGATCGACTTCTTGATCGGGGTCGTCAGGCTCGTCGCGGGTGTCGTCAGGCTCGTCGTTGCCTTCCGGGTAGGGAGTGTAGATCCGGTGGCTGTGTGGATTCTTGGTGGCGCGAACGGCTCCAAGGAGAGCCTCTACAAAACCAGCATCAAGCTGAAAAGTGACTTCCAGCTTCTCAGCCTTGACAGTGTAGTTCATGCTTCATCTCCGTAAGGAAGGGTGTCAGGGACAAGAACAGAAGTCCGCATGGATGTGATGACCGCATCCCGAAGGTTGGGCTCAGCCCCGGCTTCGTCGATGGCGAGCTTGACCGTCACGGCCTTCACGTAGTCGAAGATTTTGGGCTCGTTGATGATGCCCGCCGTGATGATCTCTTCCCACTTTTCCTTGGGAGAACTCCTGACGCGACGAACGAGCTTCACCAGCCCCCGCCGGACTGACCGAATGGATTTCAGGTTCATGCCTGCGGCCTTGGCAATCGCCTTGGAGTCCACTGGAGGGCGCTCCACGGGACCGCTTTGCGCCAAGGGCGCTTCAGGCTCTTCAGCGGCAGGTGCGGGGGGAACAGATGTCGATTCCTGAACGGGGACCGGCTCTGGGCGAGGCCGACTCGCTGGAAACGAGGGCTGGAACTCAGGCGCAGGAGGCGCAATCCGTCGCTGGGGAGCCTGACGCGCAGCGGCCTGACGCGCAGCCGCTTGTTGCTGGGCAGCCGCTTGTTGCTGGGCAGCAGGACCCTTCGGCCCAACCATTCCGGCCAGAGCCCCAAGCACCTTGGGAATGGCTTCGGTCCAGTTTTTCCCCGAACCTTCTTCATCATCTCCCTCCTCGTCTGACCCGCCAAGAAGTCGGGGAAGGATTTCTTTCGGGTTGAGACCGAACTGAGCGAGCATCTCCAGACCGCCGAGACTGTTCTTCTTCTCCATCTCGATCTTCTGAAGCTGCATCATGCGCTCGGCATGTTCCCGCTGCTGCTGGGCTGCGAGCTTTCCTTCTTCGAGTTGCCGCTCGTGCTGACGCTGACGCTCCTGGTCACGCATCTTGGCATCTTCGCGGTCACGACGAGCCTTGTCGTCACGATCGGACTTCTCGCGTTCCATCTGCTCGCGACGTTCCTGACGGTCGCGCTCCATGCGCTCCATCTCTTGACGAGCACGACGTTCAGCGTCTTCTCGCTCCCGCAAAGTCTTCTTCTCGTGCTCCATCCGTTCGCGCTCCATGCGCTCACGGTCTTGCTGGAGACGCATCTGCATTTCGGCCTTTTCCCGTTCGTAGCGGAGACGTCCTTCTTCCTTCTGGCGCTCCATTTCCATTTTGCGGTCTTCTCGCTCTCGCTCCATTCGAGCCTGTTCTTGCTTCCAGCGGTTGTCAGACTCAGCCTGCTCACGACGCAGACGTGCTTCCATCTCGTCTCGCTCGCGAGTCCGCTTGCGCTCCGCTTCTTCCCGTTCCAGCTTGATCCGCTCGTAGTGGGCCTGCCGTTCGGACTCAGCCCGTTGCCGCTCTTGCTGGAGCCGGAACTCGTCTGATCGACGCTGTTCGGCGGCCTGTTGCTGCATGGCTTGCTGCTGCTGCGCGAACACCGTTGAAAGCGTCGTCACAAGCATGTTGGACTGCTGCTCTTGGGATTTCATCGCTCGGTCTGACCGCTGCGCTTCATCTTTCATCAAGCGTTCGGTGATGGCCTGTACGCCTTGGGCTGCGTTGGTAGCCAAGTCGACCCGCTCGCGGGTCCGCTCCAGTTCATCGTTGCGCATCCTTTCGCGCTCAGATTCCAGAGCCTCTTCAAGATGCCGAGCGCGTTGATCGGAAGTGGCAAGCATGTGCTCCACCATTCCTGTCAGTTCACGCGCCATCTCGTCCGAACCGCTTTCGCCGCCTCCTTGCCTGCCCATTCCACGCCCGAACAGCCCAAACATGGAGTTCCCCGAACGCTCCTCTTCCTGAGCTTCTCGCATGGACCGCAGAGAAGCGTGATGTTCCGAAATCACTACTGTCGCTTCTTGGCCAAGCTCTTGCCCCCGAATGTCGATGGGCCGCATCTTGTACTGGCTCTTTCCTTCCCCTTTCTTGGGCATGGCTGTGAAGAACTGCCGTACAAAGTCCTCTTCGGTGGCTGTGGCGTCAATGGTCCCAAGGCCCACCGGAATGCCGTTCTCCCACTTCCAGACCCGAAGCTGAGTGCAGGTCGGGAACTGGCTGACCTGTGCATACAGCACCGGACTGGTTGCTCGCCCCATCACAGGATTGGCAGTTTCTCCGAACAGATCGGTAGAAGCCCCACGAAAGTTCTGACCTCCAATCACCGGAGCCGGTCCCAGATGAACCACATCGGGATTGTTGAGCGTGTCCACGTTGGGCATGGCCGCAGGAGCCCGACGTGGCGCTTCCCGAGGAACGGGTGCCTGAGCAGGGGCAGGAGCAATCAGGTCATTCGACAAATCAAAATCGTCGTCGTCCCATCCTTCTTCCTCTACCCCCTCAAACTGAAGGGCTGCGTTGTTCTCACGGAGTTCACCCTGAAGTTCATCCTGAAGCATCGGACCTCCTTGCTTCTGTCTGCGCGTCAGGACATAGTAATGGTCTCCGCGCCTGTCTACCTATGCGAGATTGAAAGAGGATAATATCATACCATGAGTAAGCGACTTGACCTTTGGGGACGCCGTTCCCTCTCTCAAACAGATGCACCGCAAAGCGCATCAGATCCAGCCCCTACCTTCCGCACTCGGTTCAGGAGCCCACAACGTCAAACAAGTCCAGACAACAGTGAAGAAGAGGCGAAGGTTGAACCTTCAACTGTCAATACCGTCCCTGTGGACGAATCAGAACGGGCCGATGCTCCGATTGACCCTCTTGAACTGGACATGCGGCGAAAGCCCTACCGCCGTGTGGCAGAACACAAGGCTCGTCGTCGAGCCCTGTCCATCTCGGTGAGCGAGGAAGAAGAACGCATCCTGCGCAAGCACGCTGCAAGCATGGATCGTTCATTCTCCGAGTGGGCTCGCAGTGTGATGTTCCGCGCCATTGGGAGGAAGGTCCCTTCACGCGGGCGCTCCATTGACTGAAGCCGAAAAGTAGAGCGGGCCGACCCCCATCGGAGCCGACCCGCAGAACACACGAACACACGAACACACGAGAGAAGTAGGGCTGAGCATCCCCACACGCACGAACCATACCATGGTATTTCCCCACGCGCCAGTGGTACGCGCACGTCCCGCCCGAACAAGGAAGGGCGCGTCCGGACACCGAAGCATCCGGACACGCCCGTGCCTGCTCACACGCCTGAGAGCAAAGCAGAAGTGCTGACAACCTCTTCTCGCCAGTAGTCGGCCATGAACAGGTCTCCCTGTTCTTCGGCCTCGGCCTGCCACTCGCGGAAGCTCTTCACGCTGGCCTCCATCTCTTCCCGCGAGGGCTCGGGAGGTGTGTACTCCTCGCTACGGTCCAGCGCCTGCTTCGCTTCCCGCTCGAAGCGCCGCTGACGGTCTCGCTGCTGGTTCACCCGACGGTGCCAGCGCCCGTCCAGGCGTGAGGAACGCCGCTTCGCACGCTCGTGACGACGACGACGCCGGGAGGGGACTTCCTCGTCGTGCTGGCACGCGGCCTCACGACCCTCCCACCATGCGTCCTCGTCCGCTTCCACGGGGGGCATCAGCCCCGCCGCCCGAAGCATCCGGAACTTCGCGACGCACTCCTCGCACGAGCACGCGGCCGGTCCCGCGCTCTCGTCGCCCAACTCCGTGAACGACCACCAGTCGACAGTGCAGTTCTCGTCCATAGGACCTCCTTCGGGGGCACATGCCCCACAACGCACGAAAGGGCGCGCCCGAGAGCCGAAACTCTCAAGCGCGCCCAGATGTCACCTGCGGTCAGCCGTCCAACGGCTCCTTCCCTCGGAGCTTGACCTTTGCAAGCGCCGTCTCTCCCTTGGGAGAAATCCAGACGTGGACGGCGTAGCGGTAACGCTTGTACTTCACGCCTTCGGCCGCGCACGCCTCCTTGGAGCGCGTCTGGACAGCCGAGTGCCACTGCACCCAGCCCTGCTCTTGCAGGGACTTTGACAACTCGAACTTCGGCTCCATGTCGAAGGGATGAATATCCCGATTATCGGCCTTGGACCGCACCCGGGGCCATGCCATCCAGAACTGCTGGGCCATGGCGACCCCCTGTTCGATAACGGCACGGGCCTCCGGCCCAGCCTCCGCGAGGTTGACGAAGGAGCCGGGGACACTCTCCCACCCCTCGGGAACAGCGCCCCCGATGAGGGCCGCAATGACCTCCGGGGTGGCGGGGGCGTCAGGGCTGACGCCCCCGTGGAGAAGGGGGGTGGTCGTCGTGGTCGTCGTGGTCATGTTGGACTCCTTTGTCCGGGGCAACACGCCCCAACGCACGAAAGGGCGCGCAGAGGGCCGAAACCCCCCACGCGCCCGTGGGAACGAAGGCCCGAAGGCCCGTGACTCACCGGTTGGAAGCCACGTAGGCGTTCACCGCTGCCAGCGCGGCTTCCGTCGCGATGCGTGCGATGGCCGCCGCGTCGAGGGACGGGGCCTTCGCCTTCGCCTTGGCGGGCGTCTTCGCCTTGGCGGCCTTCGCCTTCGCGGGAGCCTTCGCCTTGGCGGGAGCGGCCTCGCGGATGCGAGTCTCCAGCTCGATGCTCTTGCCGGTGCTGTCGAGCCCGAGGCGCTTGGCCTCGGCCTTCAAGGCGCGGTGGCGCTCGAACCCGGAGAGGTCCGCGAACATGCGGGGCTCGCCCGACTCGGCCTTCGCGCTCGACTTGGCCTTGGGAGCCTTGGCCTTCGCCTCGGGCGACTTGGCCTCGGTCGCGTCGTCGTCGCCCTTCTTGGGCTTCCACTCGCCCGCCTCACAGGCGGCGAGAGCCTTTCCGAGCTTGGTGCCCTCAACCGTCGTGCGCTCGGCTGCGATGGCGCGGAGCGCGGCCTTCGCGTCCTTGTTCTTCACCTTCTTGGCCTTCACGGCGGCTGCGAGCTTGCGGAAGCCGGTGACGTCGGCGGGGATACCAGCGAACTTGTCGAACATACCCATGGTGCTACTCCTGCACAAGTGCGACACACACGCAGAACGCATGTGCGACGCGGGGGACTCGACCAGCACTCACCGTGAGCACCGCATCGAGCATCGTTGTCGTCGAGACGCAATCGTCCCTCGACACAACCAATATGACCTGCCCCAGAAATCGGGGCAATTTAGCCCGGTATAGCCCCCCTACGGGGGGCTATAAATACGGTATTGTGCGCCTTACGTGCGCCTCGCGTGCGTGTATAGTTCACGGAACGCGAACGCGACTCGCGCAATACGTGGAATACACGCGGAAGACACGTTGACACGCGACACGCGACACGCGATGGATCTCTTCACGCTTGCGTCGCACGCGAAAGTCAAAGCCACGCGACGCGACACCTGCGCCGCGCGACAACCTCGTCACTCGCCCGCAGAACGCACCATGCGAGATCCCGTGAAGAGGAGCCGATCCACCTCGTCCTCACGCCTCCGACGCTCGATCTTCATGGCGACGAGTCTGGCCTCCTCGGCCTCCCAGTCGATCGGGTTCTCCTGCTCCCACGCCATGGACTTCTCCACGCGATCGGCCTCTTCGGCTCTCGTGGCCCGTCCCTCGACGCTGTGGTGAGGGCAGCGATTCACCTTGCCCTTGGATTCGGCCAGTCGGCAGTTCCGGCACACGGGCGGGATGCCCGACTCGACGCGATACTGCCGGGCCTTCGCGTGTGTGATCCTGAACATCTGGGCAATCTCGGAATCGAACCGCTTGCCCAGCATCTCCCGAATCCGGGGCGGAACCACCAGTTCCTTGGCCTTCCGTCCCCGCTTCTTCACGCGCTTCTTCTCGTGTGGGTTCGACCGCATCACCGCACCTCCCTGACCGCCGCTTACAGGGCGAGAATTGGTTCAGTCATTCGCCTTCTCCTCTTTCGCCCTTCGTGTGTTGCATCACGCGCTCTCGCTCGTCGGAGCAGAGAGTCGCGAGAAGTTTGTCTGAAGGATTGGATGTCCGATGCCACTGCTGTCGGTAGCAATCCCAAATGGTGACGCTGCCGTCACGGTGAAAAGTTGTGGCATAGGGGTCATTGTTCGTGCTCATGTCTCTCTCCTACAGGTAGAAGTGTGGGTGGAAGGTCAGGGTTTCTGGCTCCTCGCACTCGGGGTCGTCCTCGTCGCGGTGCGGGTTCTTGAGCACGAGGACCTCGTTGTCTTCCTGCCACTCCACGAGGTCACCCATCACGTCCGTGAGCGCACTCTCGGGATGGTCCGTCTCCCCC